>OGIK01000009.1_pt1 | contig 208116 bp, 239 predicted proteins | sample 1571781 | NCBI WGS metagenome assembly OGIK01 (sample SAMEA2581956, study PRJEB24529) | metagenome | biome: Human gut stool | place: China | collected 2011
TTATAGCTGGAAATCCAAATACACCACCAGAAACATTAGCTGAATTAGCAAAAGAAAAAGATAAAGATGTTTGTATACTTATAGCTGAAAATCCAAATACATCACCAGAGACATTAGCTGAATTAGCAAAAGATGAAGATACTTGTATGGCTGTAGCTAATAATTTAAATACACCACCAGAGACATTAGCTGAATTAGCAAAAGATGAAATTTGGGTTATTCGCATGGCTGTAGCTGGAAATCCAAATACACCACCAGAAACATTAGCTGAATTAGCAAAAGATAAAGATAAAAGTGTTCGCGTGGATGTAGCTGGAAATCCAAATACACCGCCAGAGGTATTAATAAAATTAGCAAAAGATGAAGAATTATATGTCCGTACAAAAACTACTGAAAATCCTAACTATATTACTCTTATCGCTTCACTCAGTAATCTTCTCGATGAAGACGAATCTGATGTAAATGAAGATACAGTGCTTCATACACATAAAGAGCCTAAAGAATTATTAGCAGAAAAACAGAGTGCAAACAGAGCTGAAAATGAAAGTAAACATAATATTTCTTCAGTTGATGATTATATAAGATAACAATACTTAACTCATTGCTACTTAAATAATAACCTAATACAGATCTGTGAAGTCAATCGCAGGTCTGTATTTTTATTTTTTCTGTCATATTCTTTATATTAAAAATTTAAAGGAGGGAACGATATGTTAGCTGTAAAAACTAATATAGGAACAATTCCATTAGAAGATTATCTGTATATTGAAGCTTCACAGTAAAATGCTTATCATATTAATTGGAAAGAAGGGTGTTGGAAAGCTCAGCATCATGCACAAACTTATGGAAGAATACAGGTACCAGCCATTTATAAATCGGGTGATGATGAAATAAAGACTGGCAAGTATGTAGGAGTGATGAACCCGGATATGGCTCAGCAGACTATTTCTAATAGAAACAGAGATAACATCATTGTTGCGTATGTTTCTGCTTCAGAAAATATCAGAAAGAAAAGAGCTATAAGAGAAGCACCTGAATTGAAAAGTATCTGGGAATCTTTAATTGAAATAGAAAACAAAAGTTTCAGCAGAGAGTTTATAGCAGATATGATAGATATAGCTGTTTATAATGACAACAAACTTCAGGATACTGTTTCTACTTTGTTATACAAAGTTAGCAGATATTAATATTTTTAAAAAGGGTTTGGCGGTAAAAGCAGGCATTGACCTGCCTAGTTACGCCAGGCTCTTTTTTTTGCATTATAAAAATATTTTTCTCTGTCATATTTAATAAAAAGTCTAAAATTAGAAAGGACGCCATATTTGGCACAGGTGTAAAAATATGTTTATAAAGTGTTATACATATGACTATGCAGGAATTCCAGAATATATGGAAATAAAAGATTCAAATGACAGATCTTGCATGATAAATTTAGGAGATGTTGAAAAGTCAGATAATAATTTTTTTGAATGTCCGGACGCAGAGTTGCTTGGGGATATAGCAGATAAATATGAAACAGAGACAGAATGTCTTGAAAATATTTTAAAAAGTGTAGTAAATGATTTTGAAAATGGAATTTTCTGGGAAAAAGTAATATTTACTGATGATACTGCTGAAATAACTTATTCAGTAATAGATGGAGAAGCAAATATTACTGTAAATAAATTCAGAAGTAACAATAAGAATAAAGATAAACAGAAATTTAATAAATAAAATGAAAATTTATCTGCAGAAGAAAATAGCAATGAACAAATAACAGAAAGCCCTGAAAATTTTAATGAAACTATATATAATGATTTGAGTTCTGATTGTGATTATATTGAAAATGATGACGTTATTATTATTGATTGTCAGAAATATTGCTCATTTAAGAAACTGGCAAAGCTTACAGAAAGTCTTTCTGCTGATGACAGGATAAAAATAATGAAATCTATAGAAAAAACTAAATTTTATAATATACATAATTAATTTATACATATATGCATTACGTACTCTTGGCATAGAAGTTTTTAAACTTTAAGAATTCAGGACAGGAATTCTCGGTTACTTGTATCCGAGATGAAAGCCCGTTTTTTATAATTTCCAACATTATTGGCAAAACCCGAAGCTTTAGCTTCGTGGGTCAGGCCGATTTTTTTTGTTTTAGATGTACAGATGCTGATTTTCTATAAGAAATATCTTTTCTTCTGTCATATTCTTTATAGCAAAAAATATGAAGGTAGGTTGTGAGGTTTATGGGGGGAAAAGAAAAATTTAGAGAAATTATATATTTAAATAAAAAAAGTTCAAATAATCATTCTTACAAAATATCAGGCAGTAACCATTATATCTGCAGAAAATGTAATACGATAAATACAATTGATAATCTTGAGACATCCTTAGAAAAAAATAATAGAAAGAATAAATGCATCTGTTGTGGAAAGCAGCTGACAAATGAAAAACAACATATTTTTTTACATCAAAACCGTACTACAGGGACATTTTATACTGACTGGGAAGCAGATTGTGTAATTGTCAGTTATTATCCAGATACAGATGTATTAAGCATAAGGGTACAGGAAATAAAATACGCAGGCAAATCCGGATGTAAAGCTGTGTGCCAGAAAAGATATACTACAGGAATTTTTAATTACAAAAAGAAACAGATATACACGTTTAGTAACAACAAAGTATCAAATGCAACATTTAAACATTTTAATGGTTCTCTTTTATTTAATATTAATTCTATCATAAAATACAAAATTGAAAGCAATTTTACTTTAAATAAAATTAAAAAAGCAGCAATCAGGGGCATCGCATATAAATATGATATTAATGCAGAAGAACTATTAAAAAAACCGGAAATACTCTTACAGAAATTAATTATAGAAAATGCTGTTTATTATGCCTGCAATGTAATTGACGGAGAAATAATTTGTAATACAGATATCACATATGAATTAAACAGATACAACAGTAGTCTTATAAAAGAATTACGGAAAACGCCTAATGTCAGCGAAGAAGATGTATTAAATTTCAAAGAATTCATTAAAAGAAAATGTATTAATCCATATAATAAAAACCAGGTAATCCCAGAAAGTGAAGCTGGGGTATTGCAACAAAACAGATCAGTATATAGCAAAAACTTAAATATATTTAAAAAATATATCGCTAAATTTCCAAATTATCCAAAAAAAGATATTACAAAAGGTGGAAGTTTCATCGTAATGAACAGGTCTTTATTTAATAAATATGTTGATATTTTTCCAGAAGAATTAGCTTTTTATTTCATAGATAAATGGAATGCCCCAAAAGATTTAAAATTTAAAAATAATAAGGAACAATATTCCATAAACGAATATCTGGTTCAATGTAATGACATTTTAAAAAAGTATATGGAATATCATAAACTGCCAGACAAAAACAGCAAAAATTACCTGGAAAAACTTTTCAAAGCATGCAGATGCTCAATGACAAAAACTAATAAAAAATTGTTTATGCAGGATCCTATATATATTTTTTTATATAACATGTATCAGGATGCTGGATTTATTAATCCAGATTGCTTAAGGAGGATGGTTAATGCTAATATAACTATGATGTCACAAAGATCATTAAATTCGTTTGATACACCTATTGTACAGATATTTAATGAATATAGTTTAAAAATAATTAAGAAAATTATTGAGTATCGTGGAGAAGTTGTTTTTGCAGCAGATTTTGAAAAAATGCTTAATACAGCCTCATCAGAATTACATAAATTTGTAGACGCTATAGTAATGCTTGATGCTATGGATAAACATTTTCCGGAAGATGTGGCAGTAGCAAGGAATGGTAGAAGTCTTTACAAACTACCTATAAAAGAACTGCATGATGAGGTATCATTTGTATCACAGTCATTGAGATATAAAAATGTTGAACTAGAAAATTTATATACAGAAGAAAATCTGGCTGTTAATGATGATATTCAGGTTTCTGATAAAATTTATCATTTCAATTTAGTTAAAAATACCAATGAAATGATACAGATAGGGCAGGCGCTTGGAATTTGTGTCGGAACGGCTTATAGGGATAATGCTATTCATAAAACAAGTATTATTGCTGAAATTACAGATTCAGAGAACAAATATCTGGGCTGTATAGAATTAAGTCCCGATTGCAAATCACTCAGACAGGTTAAGGGATATCATAACAGTTACCTTAATGGAGATACGGCTAAAGCTATGGTGACCTGGACAGAAAAGCACAATCTGAGTATCAAGACGACAGATTATAAAAATATGAATCTTGCCAGTGAAGATGAAAAATACGCATACGGAAATCGTGATTTTCATAATCCGGAAGCCGATATTGTGCTTGAAGGAATAGCTTAATAATACTTAAACAAGAAAGATTGTGTTAACTGACCAGTTTTTTTCTGTCATATATTCTTTATCAAAATTATAAAGGAGGAATTTCATATGAAATTTACATGGAATATTGAAGAGGGAAAACTGATGAATGATCATAAGAGGTTTACAAAAGAAAAAAAACTTGTTTACACTGCTGAACTAGCAACGACTGTAGAGGAAAAACTTGATTTTCTTTGTGAATATGGCAAAAAACCTATAGCCAGCGTTCTTGCTTTTGCAAGTAAGTGCGAGGATTTTAAAGCTCAGTTTTTAAATGGTGAACATTTTATTTGTGATATGGAGTCGGCGTTTGCTGCATGGCTTGATGAAAATGATCCTGCAGGTATTGTCTATCACAGAAATTTAGACGGAAGAAAAATTCTAGGAAGAACCAAGTTCCCACCATATAGGTTCATAGATGCACTGAATATTCCTATCCCAGGATGTGGATACACTCATAAGAATTATGTCACTGAAGCATTTCATCAACTTCTTGCAAATCTGGAAAGACAGGAAAGGATATATGACGAGAAACATAATGGATATAATGAACTTCAGGATAGACTTAATCAGCTTGTTGTCAGATATAGTTCTCAATATTTAGGAAAGAATATAAAACGTGCTAATCACATATTCTGGGTATATGAAGGCAGCGATAAGAGAAAGGCAACTATTGAAGAACTTAAACTTCTTATTAGCAGATATGAAAAGTTCGAAAGCCTCAGTAAGGAACTTATTGATACAGCACCAATATTCTCTTATGAACATAAAGCAGAAGAAACTGAATCTGTAGTTAATAATGCAGGACAGACTGATGATGAACATTCTGATGATAAGAATAAAAATAAGGATAACGAGAATATTATTCCTGATAATATTATAATGGATTTTTTCGTAGAAAATGTTATTATCAAAATACACAATCAGTATCAGCTCAATATTCTTAAACAGGAATTAATAAGATACATAAGTAATTTTTCACCTGTTTTACCTTCAGTATTAGAAGAAATTGAATGGAAGTATAGAGCTCAGTTTCCATATATCTTTATGGTTCGTGATCATATTGAAAGCATAAGCGAATATGGCATAAAGTTTGGACTCCAGATGGATTGTGGTTGCAAAGCTAATAAAGTTATAGATTTTAAAGATATTAATACTAATGCTGGATAATCTTATAAAAGCGGGACGTTAGTCTCGCTTTTTTTCTGTCATATCTTTTATATCAAAATTATAAAGGAGAAAAAGAAAAATGAGAAAATGCAATTGGACAGTTAGAGGGATACAGAAGTTTGGTTATTTTCATCAATTTGGAATAAACTGCGCAAGTGACGCTGAAGGATATGGAATTCAATGGACAGAGGCGATTGTTGAAGACGCACAAGGCAATATAGAAATGGTTATACCATCCTGCATACAATTCCTTCCAGATGATTTCACAAATGAAGATTATCACGAACATAAGGAAGCTTTTGGTTTTTAAAACATGTAAATACGTGTTTCATTTGATTTAGAAGGAGAGACATTATATGGATTATTATGAGAAAATTCTTGAAAATCACAATTGTCGCTTGATAGAAAAAGACGGCTGTTATATTACATGGAAAAATCCAAAAGGAACTGTATTTACAGACGACCAAGTTGTAATAGGTTTTATGTCTGAAGCAGCTTGGGATTTTTGGTGTAACCAATAAGACTTGAAACTAAGAATTCAAGACAAGGAGTGAAGGCAAATGCTTAAAGTTGGCGATTTAGTATATGTATCTAATCCAGATACAAAGTACGAAGAAGAATATGGCGTACGATTTCATAAAAGTTTCTTTGGTACAGTAACAGAAGTTACGGACTATGGAAATGAAATTTGTGTAGAAGTAAAATTCCCTGCAACACCAAATGGGTGTGAAATGGAATGGGCTTACAATGCAAATGAACTATCACTTGCAAAGGAACTCAAAGATATGACCATTGAAAAGTTAAGCAACAAATTTAACCTTCAGATTTTTGCAGAACATCTGTAAGGTTCACTAACTAAATAATAAACATTATGTACCCGTTAAGTTTTTCTTAGCGGGTATTTTTCTGTCATATAAAAAATATCAAAAATTTAAAGGAGGATCTAATATGATTCAGATAATATCAGGAGACACTTTTGCTATGCAGGATGTAAGAGGATTATTAAAAGGTACGCCATTTGCTAAAAGCAGGATAGCTGAAATATTTAACCTTAATCCTAATAAGGAAGATAAAAAGGTTGAATATAAGCAGTTTATCAATACTTACATTAAGGGCAATGAGGATGTAGTGCTTCTCACACGCAGCTTAATTTCAGAAACAGAATTTCCACCTGAAAAGTTTTGTCTGGATTACCAGAAGAATAATCCGGAAAATGCAGGTAAGTCTGTTATTAATGACAGGGAGGTAATTCAGAGAGAAAACAAAGTTTTGGAAGAAGTTGGCTTTGTAAGTATAAACGATTATGTCGGCTATGAATACGGAGACGCTTATATATATCCTAATAAGGCCGGTAAAACTGTTCTTGAGGCAATTTACAATATCACTAAAAAGAAAAACAGTTAAATGCATAGATGTATAGAAAGGAAAAAATGACTTATGGAAAATTATATTAAAGAGATTGAAGAAATTGCAGCTAAATGCACAGGAAATCAGTCGGATGGATATTCACAGATTTTAAGAATTTGTGATGCTATAAAAAAAGAAACTACTGGCACAGTATATACCGTTCAGGAAACATCAGACGCTTTTGAAGAGCCGTATTACCTGGCTGATGAAGATGGTAATTATTATGTAGACGAATATGGTACAGTACCTGTTTTCATGTCAATTGAAGAAGGCGAAGCGTATCTTAAGAAACACTTTTTTACAAAGCGGGAAATTGTTATTAAAATCTCAGCAGAAAGTAAAGAGGATTGCATTCCGCTACATGAATCAGCACTTCTTGTAGAACAAAATTTAAAATACAGATTCCCTGACAGTAAAATCAAAATTCTCAGTGAAAAAGATAAGACCGAAAAGGATATTTCAGAATATAAAATAATAGATTTCAATGCTTTTATTAATGGAAAAATCTTTTTTATTGTGGAAGATGAGTTCCAACAGCAGATTTTAATGAATAAACTGAAAAAAGCGGGAATTATAAATACAGATCACGAATATAATGCTCCTTGGAAGTATTATAGTATCACAAACGGTATATGCAATTGTTACAGCTCTCCTGAAACACTTAGATATTATGAAGGTTCAAGAATGATGATTAAATTGCGTGTATCACCTAATCAGGATATTCGTTAATACAAGCAAAAATAAATAATATATTAATTACAAAACAGCAGGTTGAAGTTCAATCTGCTGTTTTTTCTGTCATATCTTTTATATCAAAATTATAAAGGAGGACTGCATATGATTAGCCAAAGAACAGCAAAAAAAATCAAGGAAGAATTCGGGTATGATTTTACGAAAATGAGCTGGAAAGAAATATCCATACATAAAGGATTGTGCGAAACTTTTATTGAGAAGTATACAAATAAAATTAAAATTAACTGGTATTATATATCCATATATCAAAAATTGTCTGAAAACTTCATTGAGAAACACACAGATAAAATTAACTGGAGCAATATATCTGCGTATCAGAAGTTGTCAGAAGATTTTATTGATAAGCATATTGATGAAGTTAACTGGGATTCTATATCCACATGCCAGTATTTATCTGAAAATTTCATTAATGAGCATGCAGATAAAGTTAACTGGGATTATATATCCATGTACCAGTATTTATCTGAAAACTTCATTGAGAAACACGCAAATAAAATTGACTGGCGCAATATATCTGCGTATCAGAAGTTGTCAGAAGATTTTATTGATAAGTATATTGATAAAGTTAACTGGAGCGATATATCCATGTACCAGTATTTATCTGAAAATTTCATTAATGAACATGCAGATAAAGTTAACTGGGATTATATATCCATATATCAGCATTTATCTGAAGATTTCATTAATGAGCATGCAGATAAATTAAACTGGAATTATATATCCAGATATCAGGTCATTACACCTGAATTTGCTGATAAACATAATATCAGCATCAATAATAATTCCCAGAGAACTGCAGCTGAATGGAAGAAGATGATTGAAGAAACTAATTTGTATGAATGTCACGAAGATTATTTCTATGCTTACAAGAATATAAGAAACGATGGGTATAGTCATTTTAATTTCCAGTACCAGTATTTACCAGGAGAGACTTATGATTGTTTTTCAGATTATTCAGATGATGAAAATTCTTTTGGACTATCTGCATGGACAGAGACGAGAGCTCATAACTATAATGATAATGGTATAGTTGTAAAATTAAAAGTGAATTACGCTGATGTTACAGCAATAGTCTATGACAGTAACAAAATCAGATGTAAGAGAATAACGGTTTTAAATTAGTTATTTTTTAAATATCTGACATCAACAATTGACAGCAGGATAATTATCCTGCTGTTTTTCTTGTTTTTATTTGTCTTTCATATTTCTGATATCAAACATCTAAAAAGGAAAATAAAAATGAATTTAAAAAAATTTGAGTGAAAAATTAAGCACACTCTGAAGATGAAACTTCAGAGATTTTTACTTTCTGTCTCTGACTGCTCTCCACGCTGAGGCAGCGGGAGCTTTCTCAATTCAGTTTGTTTTTTTGTAAAACAAAAAAGACTTCCTTTTTCGGAAGCCTTAATCTCTGCACCACGCAGAAGCAAATGCATTTTCAGGCAATGCTCTTATTTGAACTTGCCCTTATTTGAACTCGCATGTAATTTAATATATTATTATAATACATTATCATATCAAATATGTCAAATGTTTTTATTTTTTTGTGTAAAAAAAAGAGCTTGAATATCTGTCATATCTAAAATAGAATTAATGCATAAAAATATAAATAGCTATATTCACAAGAAATTAAGCGAGAAAATTCCTACTGTCTCGGTGTGAAAAGCAATCAGTAAAAGGAGAATAAGCTATGGTTAATAAACCGTATTATATAGGTCTAACAGTAGGACCGGAATATGCAGCTTATGCTGTAACAAACGAATCATATAATCTTGAAAAATTTAAAGGTCAGGATATGTGGGGTATATATAAATTCAAGGAGGCGGAAACTTCTGCTGATAGAACAGTTTTTCGTTCTTCAAGAAAGAATATAAAAAAGGAAAAGAAAAGAATTAACCTTCTGAAAGCATATTTTTATGATGAAATAATGAAGGTGGATAAAAATTTCTTTATCAGACTTGATAACAGCTCCTTTTTCCCGGAAGATAAGGAAAAAGCTCTTAATGGCAGCAGAAATATTCTTTTTGATGATGATAATTATAAGGACGTAGATTACTATAATCAGTTTCCTACTATATATCATTTAAGATCATTTCTTGCAAACAGTAAGGAGAAAGCAGATATAAGACTTGTGTACTTAGCTGTTTCTAATATTATGAAACACAGGGGCAATTTCTATACAAAGAATCTTGAAGATACCAGTAATTCTGTTAAGGATATATACCTGAACATCTGTCAGCTTGCCAGCCAGTCGGATATTCATTTAGATGAAAAGGCTGATATAGATAAGCTTATGGAAATTTTGCTTAATCCAGCTATTAATAACAAAACGAAGGCGATTCTGGCAGCACAGACAGTAAAAGCTTTAACGAAACAGGAAACAGCGTTAATTAAACTTATGTGTGGACTTAAGATCAAACTTGTGGATATGTTTCCAGAATTAGCAGACTCTTTAGAAGAATCAGATAAGAAAGCAAGCATATCTTTCTCTGATAACAATTACCTTGAAAATGTGGACAGTATTGAGAAGCTTGCAGGCGAAGATAATTTTGCACTGGTATCTGCAGTTAAGGAACTATATGATGCTGTAATAATACAGAATATTATTCAGGGGCATAAGTTTATCTCAGATGCTAAAATAGCATCTTATGAAAAGCATATGAATGACCTGAAGTTGCTTAAATCTGTATTAAGAAACAATGTAACATCTAAAGAATTTAACAAATTCTTTAGGTCGGAAGAACCTGGTACATATGCTGCTTATGTAAAATCAAACAATTCTGATGGAAAGCGTACAAGAAGAGGTTCGGATAAAGGCAGGACACAGGATGATTTATATTCATCTATAAAGAAGCTGCTTTCTAAAGCAGATGAAAATGATAGTGATGCTGAATATATCCTTGACGAAATCAGTAAGGGAACATTTCTGCCTAAGCAGCGTATTACAGACAATAAACTTATACCTAACCAGTTATATGCGACAGAATTAAAAGCTATTCTTGATAATGCGGCACAGTATTATGATTTCCTTAATGAAAAGGATGAATCAGGGCTGACTGTTTCAGAAAGGATCTTAAGTGTATTTACATTTACAATGCCATATTTTGTAGGCCCGACATCTGAATATAACAGCAGGGGATGGGCTGTAAGAAAAGAAGCTGGTGCAGTGATGCCATGGAATCTTGAAGAAAAGGTAGATATAAAAGAAAGCGCCAAAAACTTCATTGAAAACATGGTTGGAAAGTGTACATACCTATCAGGAGAGCGTGTACTTCCGAAGGCTTCTCTTTTATATGAAAAATATGCAGTTTTAAATGAAGTAAATAATATCCGTGTAGATGGTGAGAAGCTTCCTGTTGAAGTAAAGCAGGAGATTGTAAATGGAAAGCTTATGGCTGGCAAAAAGCTTACAAAGAAACAGATACATTCATTCCTCGTTAAGAAGGGAATCGCAGATATGGACTCTCTTATTACAGGAATAGATGAAAAACTTAATAATACTATGTCAAGTCATAAATTCTTTACAGAAGTCTTTGATACACTTGATAAAGATACAGAAATAATGGCAGAGGATATTATTCTCTGGAGCACAATATATGGAACATCAAAAACATATGTAAAAGAGCAGATTGAGAATAAATATCCTAGTAAACTTACAGCAGAGCAGATGAAGAAAGTCCTAAATTTTAAGTCGAATGACTGGGGTAGACTGTCAGCAGAGTTTCTTAACATGAGAGGAAGTAATAAAGAAACAGATGAGAGAATCAGTGTCATTGATCTGATGTGGAACGAAAACATCAGTCTCATGGAACTTATCAATGATGAAAGATATGATTTTATGTCTGTCATTAAAGAGAAATCAAAGAAGGAAGTCAAAAGCATATTTACATTTGAGTATGATGACCTTAATGAGCTTTATGCAACTGCAGCACAGAAGAGATCAATATGGGCTGCCGTGAAAATTGTAAGAGAAATTATAAAGATAAAGGGATATGCTCCTGAATCAATCTTCCTTGATACAAGAAAGATGCGTCCAAAGGATAAGAAAGACAGAAAGAGCAGGCTTATTGATTTATACAAAGGACTTAAGGATGTATCTAAGGAATGGAAAGAAACTATGATTAACCGCATAGATGAATGCGATAAAGATGGCTCTTTAAAGAGTAAGAGGGTTTATCTTTACTTCCTGCAGATGGGTAAAGATATATACACATGGGAAGATATTAATTTCAATGTTGTAAAAACAACAGGAGATAACATATATAATATTGATCATATATATCCAAAACACTTTGTTAAGGATGAAAGCCTTGATAATATTGTTCTTACTAACTCAGAATTCAATAAGGAAGAAAAGAAAGATATTTATCCAGTTCCTGATAAAATTTATGAGGCAATGCATGAAAACTGGCTGATATTAAGAAAGAACGGATTTATGAGTGCAGAGAAGCTGGCAAGACTTTCTGACAGACATCCAATGTCAGATGAAAAGAGAGCATCATTTATTGAAAAATCTTATATACAGGCAACCAGCTCAACTAAGATGCTTGCAGAGGTATTTAACAGTATATTTAATAAAGACACAAAGATTATTTATGCAAAAACACAGGAAATTGCAGATTTCAGAAAACAGTATGGTTTTGCAAAAGCTACAATTTATAATGATCATTATCTTGCTAAGGATGCATATCTGAATATTGTAGTCGGAAATGTATGGTATACGAAGTTTACATTATCTCCGATATGGTTCATAGAAAAGGAATACAGGACCGGTAAATCTGAATACAACTTAAACCGTATGTACGATTTTGATGTTGTGAGAAATGACAGGGTTGCCTGGATAGCAGAAAGAAATAAGAAAGATATTCCAGGTACAATAGCTATAGTAAATAAGATTATGGCTAGAAATACACCACTTACCGTTACAAAGACAACTGAAGGACATGGCGGACTTACTAATGCAACCATATCAAAAGCTTCTAAAGCAAAGCCGGGTATATACCTTCCTTTAAAGTCGAATATTCGTTACAGTGATGTAACAAAATATGGCGGAAAGACAAGTATAAAAACTGCATATGCATTTCTTGTAGAGCATACAGATAAAAAGAAGGGCAGAGTGAGAACCCTGTATACAATTCCTTTATATCTTGCATTTAATGTAAAAAATAGAGAAGATATAGAAAAGTACTGTATAGAAGAATTGGGGCTTATCGAGCCAAATGTACGCATAAGCAAAATTATGGCCAATTCCGAACTTGAAATTGATGGATACAGCTATCTGCTTGGTGGTAAAAGTGTATCACAGTTTCATGTAGCAAACAATGTCCCAATGATATTTAACCAGGAATGGCAGACATACATTAGTAAGATTGAAAAATATATTAATGCCAAGGTAGTTGACAGGGCAGTAACCGTAGAAAAAAATCTTGAATTATATAATGAAATACTATCTAAACACAAAACTGATATCTTTTTAAAGAAAAAGCTTCCTGTTTATAACATGTTGTTGACTGACAGAGAAAAATTTGAAAAACTGGTATTGGAAGAGCAGATGCAGATACTTTGTCAAATACTCATGCTTACCCGTATGGGAACAAACCTTGCTAATCTGTCTTTATTAGGAGAGGGTTCAAGCATAGGAACTATGAATATAAGCTGTAATATAAGTAATTATAAGTCTGCAGTACTTGTTGAACGCTCAATAACAGGGCTTTATAAAAAGAGGATTGATTTGCTTGAAGTGTAATATAATATTATATATAATATAAATATATAGATGTTTTGTATTCATATTGATTATAAATTACATATCCTTGCAAACGGATAATTTCTAAGACAACCTTTTGAGGTTTGAGAAGTATGTATTTTAATATGGATACAAAACAATATAATGTAAGAAACATAGCAGCTAGTTGTTTGAGAAGTATGTATTTTAATATGGACACAAAACAAATGATTTCAGTATTAAGGCAAAAATATCGTTTGAGAAGTATGTATTTTAATATGGATACAAAACAAAAAAATGGGATAGATTCTCTGAAATTGAGTTTGAGAAGCGTGTAATTTAATATGGATACAAAATTTTAAAATCAATATGTAGTTATTAGTTAGGGTTTGAGAAGCATGTATTTTAATATGGACACAAAACAAAAAAATCATAGAGCCTTAGGTGATGATGGTTTGAGAAGTGTGTAATTTAATGTAGATACAAAATAAAAAAACATATAATGAAATTATAAATGTGTTTGAGAAGTGTGTAATTTAATATGGATACAAATATCATTGTAAAGTATGTGTACCTTAAAAATTGAATATTAAATAATTATTATACAGTAGAACAATGCTTAAACATATGTTCTGCTGATGGTAAAATATAAAGTAATAAGAGGTATTTTAACATTGTAGACATATCATAAATGTATTGGAGGTATTTAATACATGGAACTACATGTTATAGAACGTGAAGGAAGGGAGACAGTTGTTCTACTGGATAATGAGATGAGAATTGTAAAACCAGTATACAACTATCTGAAATTTCAAAAACAAAAAGATAAGAGTTGTTGGATGAAGAATAATTTTTAAGAAAAGAGAACGTAGTAGACAGTATTTTATGTAAAGAAAATAAAAAATGCATATTTTATAATACTTTCAGACATGCGATACAGTCTTCTACTAAAAATAAATAATGATACTGGAAAGAGAAGATAGAACAAAAATTGAATTAAAATTTTAAAAATTTCAAATTTTAATAGTACAAATCCAGTCCCTGTCAGATTAATTTCTGGCAGGGATTTTTCTGTCATATATAAAACAAAAAAAGAAAGAGGTGTTTATTATGAATGATATGCAGACTATTCACGAACCAGATTATTTCTTCGTCACAAAGTCAGGATCACAGTATACTGTCGATACGAAGAACAGAACCATTATGAATGAGAAATTAAGAGAACCACTTAAATATATATCTGTGAATTATGGTAAATGGCAGAATTCTTTGGAATTCAGATTCGAAAATGATGGATACATTAAACCAACACCGGTAGATAAAGCTTATTTTGTTAAAGATAATAAAATCAAAATGTATAACGAAGGTCAGCTTTGCGATGAGATAATTTATGGAAGAAGAAATATAGAGCAGGATGTTAATTATCAGAATCCAGCATATAATCAGAAATTCCCTGTTAAACATGAGCCTAACCTTATTATCAGTACCAGAGACGGCAATCAGTATTATATTGATACCAATAATAAGACATTAACAGGTGGAAAGTTTGGGGATGTCCCAGAACGCTATACTGGAGATGTAGCATTTATGAAAGGTGCTCCAGCATTTTTCCAGTTAGAAAATAGCAGATTATTCGCTACAGAGCCAATCACAGATACAATGTACGCAAGTAAGACTCTGCGAAATGAAGATGATTTATGCATATGATAAGTCAACAACTCGGCAATTGAATAACCGAGCATGGTTAAATAATTGTCGCCCGTAAGGGCAGGATGACTAGCCTAAGTTCCAAGAGAACTACATCAGAAGTATGATCCCAGTTCCAGACGGTACCCTAATCTGAGCGCTGGGCGGGCAACATATGAATCCAGGAGAAAGGATGATGTAACCCGGTGTTACAAGTACTCTGATATTGGCGAAGGGTAAATGCTGACTTTGGCCAGCATAGACGCGGAGGCGGACAGAACCATTATGTATCTGTCATACTCATATTTTAACAAGGAGGCATAAGCTATGTATGTATTCGTTATAGGGCTGGATGGAACAAGACTTATGCCTTGTAAACCAAGAAAAGCCCGAAAATTAATAGAAGCTCACAAGGCTGAAATCTATAAGAAACAGCCGTTTACAATAAGATTACTGTATAAGACAGGCTGTGCTTCACAACCCATAACATTAGGTATAGATACAGGTTCCCAGCATATCGGAATTGCGGTAACATCAGAAAACAAAGTCTTATACCAGGCAGAGATAGAACTGCGCAGCACTATGGATAAGCGTTCGCTCATGGAAACCAGATACAGTTACCGCAGAAGCAGAAGATACCGCAAAACCAGGTACAGAAGTCCTAAATTCAGATTTCATACAAAACGGACATATTCTGAAACACTTGTTAAGCGTAAGACCACAGGTATTATGACCCACTGGGTCAAACATACTAACTCAATAAGTACAAACAGACCGGACGGATGGCTTGCACCATCCATGCAGTCGAAAGTAGATCATCATATCCGATGGATTAACAGATTTTTAGATGTGCTCCCACCAGATACAAAACTCCGGCTGGAAATTGCCAGGTTCGATATGGCAAGAATGAAAAATCCGGAAGTGCATAATGAGTTATACCAGTATGGTCCACAGTATGATTATGAAAATTTAAAGGCTTATGTATTCGACAGAGACCATTATAAATGTGTGGTCTGTAAAAGGAAATTAGGGAGTAAACAGCCGGATGGACATTCTTTAAAAGGAATGATGCATCATATAACATTCCGGTCCAAAGGAGCTACGGACAATCCTGACCAGCTTGTTACAGTCTGCGAATACTGTCATATTCCCCAGGCGCATAAAGAAGGCGGAGTGCTCTGGAATCTGAAAGAGAAACACAAACCAGTGCAGCGGGGACTAAGGGATGCTACGCAGATGAACATAATCCGTACACGGCTGGTTAAAGCATTTCCAGATGCGGAACTGACTTATGGAAATATTACGGCTGTTGATAGAAAGAAGATGCATCTTCCAAAGTCACATACTGGTGATGCAGTTGCAATAGCAATGAAAGGTAAGGATGTTAATATCTGTGAATCGACTGTGTACATAAAACAGATTCGGAAGAAAAAGCGTTCACTTCATGAAGCAACACCTAGAAAAGGGCGTAAAAGACCTAATACCCAGGCAGTAAGAAATTCTAAGAATACAAAAAGTATAGGTATTTATCATATTTATGATACTGTAAGATTTCAGAATGAAACAGGATTCATCTCAGGATTCACGGGTAAATCTGCATATGTCCAGGATTTTGACGGCAATTATATCACAATGCCTGGAAAATCGTATAAACAGATAAATTTATCGAGTTTAGAACTGGTAAAGCATAACAACAACTGGATTCAAAAGACCAGAAATTAAATCAAAAACGCTTTCATCTCGGCAATTGAATAACCGAGAATTCCCGCTTAGTATCTTAAAATAATCAGAAAATCATTGTTCTTGCAATTCAAATACAGGTTTGTAGATGATTTCTACAGACCTGTATTTTTCTGTCATATATTCTTTATCAAATATTAAAAGGAGGAATTTCAATGGAATTAAACATCGACACAAACTGCATTACTTATTTAAAGTCCCTGCAGTCACTGCCATTGCAGCAGGCAGTTTCACTCTGGGATAACCTAAAAGAGATAAATTATGCAAAACTAAAGTCTATGAAACCAAGTATCTACATAGATATAGACGGTACACTCGCTTATTTCTATAGAAATGGCAGAGGTTTCACTTATGAAGAGATGTTCTTTCCGGGAAATCATTATTTCCGTAATCTTGAGCCGCATATTTATATGATTTATCTCGTGGAGACATTATCTAAGTTCAGAGATGTGTGTATTATCAGCAGTGCTGATTACAAGACAATCCAGGATAAATATGAATGGATTAAAGAATACCTGCCATTCATAAGTGATGATAATATCTTTTTCTGTCCATTAGGGGTTGATAAGACAAAGTTTGTCAAAGGAAATGCTGAAAAATCTATTCTTATTGATGATTATAACTTGAATTTAGAAGCATGGGATAAGAATGGAGGAGTAGCTATAAAGGCTATTAACAATATAAATACCCCAACTGAAAGATTTGTTCACATTAATGTCAGAGACAAAGAAAATTGGCTTAAAAGCCAAATGGAAAGCAGTGATGATGAACAGATTGAAAAGCTAAAAGCTAAGATAATAGAAATGCAGATAAAAAACTGGGTAAAAGCTGATACGGAATTCATCAAACAAGTACTAAATATAAACGAAAGGTGTAATTGATATGAAGTCATATAGAATGGAAAATGGATTAGAAGTAGAGATAGACTGTACTTATAAATTTTTTGATTTATGGGATGGAAAAGGCGATGGAGAAGAAATTCTCAGGTCATGTGCTGTCTGGGTTGGAAATGATGCAGATGGAATGCCTATTATAGCTAATTTCGAGATAATGGAATATGACCCGGAAACTCCAGAGGAATCAACAATAAAGATAGTGGATATCTGGTGATATAGCTGATGTTGAGACTAATTAATTATATATGGAAAGGAAATTTAAATTATGAAAACAATAACAATAGAAAGCAGTAAATACACAATTAATTATAACCCTGATAAAGTCTGGGAATACCAGATATATCGTTTTGATGAAAATGTTTCAAATAAATTAAGAACAAATATCTTAGATGATATAGTATTTTATTTGATAGAAAATCTTGAAAAAGGTGTTAAACTTGAAGGAATTAATGTTAAATAATGCATATATGTTTAATAACTAAAACAGAACTGATAAAGTTTCCTCATTATTCACCAGTATAATTTCATCTGAATATTTTCTGATAATAATATTAATAATTAATCTACATTTAATAGCCGGAAATTTCCGGCTATTTTTTTTGTGCTCTGCAATTAGTTCATTAAGTTCTTAAAACCATATTTATTTTTCTGTCATATTATTTGTAATTAAACGGAAAGGAGACTATAATAAAGATGAATAAAAACAATATTAGTGGAGCAATTATTTCTCCATTATCTTTAGCAGCTTTAACACATGCAGAAAAATATTATGAAGAAATTCGTCACAGAAATGATGATGTCATAAAAATTGCAAAATATACTGGATATACCCCAGAACAAATTTTAAAAGTAAAAAATTATTTATTTATAGAAACTCATATTCTATCTACAGGGATTAAGCGCTTTGACCCAAGCTTCGAGATAGCTGAATCATGGCAAAGACTTTCTGATATGCAAGATTATGTACAATTGCATGACAAATTATTAATTCCTCATGAACTTATGGAAATGGACTTAATAACAAAAGGATATTCACAAAACGAAGCCCATGAAAAAACATGCAAGTATTTTGATTATCCCAAAGAAACTAACATCTTTTATAAAAAATTGCAAACAGAAAGAAACGCAAGAATAGGGAAAGGTGATATAATAAGTGGTGCAATATCTCACAAAGAACGAGATGACTGGGATATGTGTTTATAAGAAAGGAGTAGCTATATGACATATATAAATTTAAAACTTTCACCAGGAAATGGCTTTATTATAATGGACTGTCATAAAAATTCTAAAGATGGAGAATATTTTAGATTAGTAGTTAATCCTCATACTATGGAAGTCATAGAAGCCCCCAACAATATAGATATTGATGTAACTACAGCTTATTCCCATCTATATTCATTATTAAAATCTGGAAATCCACTTCCGAAAGAAACCGTATCAGCATGGGGATAATTATAATATAGGAGGAACCATTATGGCAAATAACAAGTATTTTGATTTTGACCTGCCGCAGCAACTCATAGACCAGATAGAAGAATATAAAAATGACCCTAATCCTTTGAATGCAGATTTGTATCAAGACGAAATAAGAAGCCTTTCAAGACTTCTGGATGATGAATCTCAGGGAGAAGAAGTCATTGAATATTTCTGTAGAAAATGCAGACGACCATAATTTCAGCAGCCGGAAACTTCCGGCTGCTTTTATTTTTTCTGTCATATTTTTTATATCAAGTATTTAATGGAGGAAATCAAAGATGATTTTAGAAAATTGGAGTGAAGAAACGAAGCAAATAGTAAATAATTTTTCGCCAAAAGAAAAAGAAAGACTTAATTCAATTATTGCTATGAATATCATGGTATGCAACATGAATGATGAATCTGCATATTCTTCATGGATTTATTTAGTTCCTGATTGTGCAAGTGAAGATGATTTTATTGATTTTGCGCAAAATGATGAAGGAACAGAAGAAAATAAGTTGTTTGACGAAGCTGTTGAATTATTTAAGAAACTATGGAAAAAATACGCAGCTGAAAATAATGGATTGTATATAGCAGGTAAAACATATTGAAAACGATAGGAGATAATATATGAACACAATCACAGAATGGCTTAACAAGCAGAAAGACTATGGTATGTGCCATCCACCTATGGATGCTCAGTCAGCTCTTTATTTTCTCGCAGAGTATTTGGATATTCCATACACTGACATGCCGGAAACAACAGAACAGACTAATACGTATGTTGTATTAGAAATTCTGAATAAATATAGCAGGAAATTCAGGAAGGAACAAAAACGTAATCACAATTAATATTTAAAACAGAGTCTATATGGCTCTGTTTTTTGTTTTCTGGGTTTTTTCTGTCAATATCAGTAGCAGACGCATTTGATGCAATGACAAGTGACAGAATATACAGAAAGCATCTTGATTCAATTGTAGTCATAAAAAAATTGAAAGGTGCTGGGACCCAGTTTGATCCTGAAATTGCAGAAGCTATGCTTGATCTGATAAAAACAGAAAAAATCAAGTTAAATTATAGCGACCTATTGGACCAGATTGATCTTGCTGAGACGCTAAACACTTTATATCCGGATAAAGAATTTTACGATGCAGCTGATTAATATATTTTTTCTGACATATATTGTTTATTAAATAAATAAAAGGAGGACTTGAATATGTTAGAAGTTTCAGGTGAATATAATGTAAAAGTAAGAACGTATCATAAAAACGGAATGGTTAACTACGAGGTTATGTTTAAAACCTTAAAAGAAGCAGACGATTTTTATATGTCTTATATAAAACACAATCCGGCCTGCCCGGTACCTACAATATGGACCAAAGTAAACAGTTCAGAAAATATATGGAGCAGAATAGAAGGATATTAACAGGAGGTATAACAAAATGTTAAAATGTTCACATAAATTTGTGGCGGAAAGAATAGCAGATAGGTATCATCTGCCTTTTGCATATAAAACTGCATTAATATTTGGAGGTATTTTTCCAGACTGCAGACCTTCATGTTTTTTAAAACCTCATACAAGAGAAAACTGGGCAGAAGAAATTGATAATATGGTGCAGCAGCTTAAAACCAACAGAAAACATAATATCAGATACTTCTTAAAAGCCGGCACTATTCTTCATATGTATGCTGATTTCTTTACATATCCTCACTCAGATATTAATGTACATTATTTCAAAAGCGGACATGCAAAATGGGAAAAACAACTGCATAAGAAACTTAAAAACAATTTTAAATTCACTGATGTAAGTCTCATGGAAGCAGGAAAAATTGATTTCAAAGATATCTTCAATATTTATGATATTGATGTTCATAGCATTGAATCAGATTGCAGCTACATATCACTGGCTGTATCAATAATATGTCAGAGACTGGGGATGGAACAGCCGAGAAAGGATAGGTTATCTGAAAGAACTGTAAGAATTATGAAACAGTACACAACAGAAGAACTGGTGAAAATATCCATGATCTCTGCAAAACCGGAAAATTAATAATTGAATAACAATAGCTTAAAACACCACAAAAATTGTGGTGTTTTTTCATGTGTGAAAATTTTGAAATTTTCCTATTTATTTTTTTGCAAATCATAAGAACAGCTGCTTTTTACAGAAAGCGGCTGTTTTTTCTGTCATATATTATACAGAATTTTGAAAAAGGAGTAGAAAATATGCATAAAATCAAAGCAATAATATTTGCAGATACACATAATTGTCTTGAGAAAAAAGCTACAGACCATCTACTAAGTCTTCCTCATGATCTTGTAATTCTTTTAGGGGATATAAGCAATAACGATTGGAAAATACTGCTGTCAAATGAAATATTCTGTAAATCACCTAAAATTGCAGTAGCAGGGAATCATGATGATGGAGAATATAACTGGAGAATTAATCAGCGGATTAAGGAAAAATATGGTGACAAATATCAGATAAGGTTTTTCGATACATACAGAGCAAAAGAATGTAAAGAAATGCTTAAGACTGATAATTTTGTTATTAATAATATTAGCTTTAATGGCATTTCAGGAAGTGTTAAATATAAGAATATAGACAGCCCATATCTTAAAACTCAGAAACAAGCTCTTGATAACTTAAGGTATATCAATGCTGCTGATATATTGATATCCCACGATAAGCCAAAAGCTGAATATGACGACTCAGATACTATTCAGAATGCGCATAGCGGACTATATGCTATCTGGTATTATATGCAACAATATAACGCAGTTAATATCCATGGACACATTCACGAAGAATATACAGACTGTGATGGTAAAGAATATTCATTTTTCAGGACAGCGTATTTAGAAATCAGAAAAAAAGGACTTAAAAAGAAAATTTCAGTCAGAAAATTATCAATAGTTTCAGTAGCAGGGAAGATAAAATATGTTAGATACATTAAATGTGCTAAAAGGAATAAAACTATTGTTTGAAAAAGGAGAAACTTTTTATAGCAGGAAATTCAGAAAGGAACAAAAACATAATCGCAATTATTAATATTTAAAACAGAGTCTATATGGCTCTGTTTTTTGTTTCCTGAGTTTTTTCTGTCATATCTTTTATATCAAACATTAAAAGGAGGAAATTAAAATGGCACATTTTAACGAAAACAAAGCAGATTTAAGAAATCTTACAGAAAAGGACTTCAGGGAGACTGGAAATATTCTCTATATGCTTCTTTCAGATAACGACATGGAAGCTCTGGATGCTGACCTTCTGAAGATTAATCAGGGCAAAACTATTAAGTCTCCGGACTGGATGGATTTCAGTAAGTATGCATTAGATAACATCAATGTCTCTTATAAGAACAACAAGGTTATCAGTGATGATATGTCGGAAGCAGATAAATGTGAATTATTTGGAGTACTTATTGATACTGTTGAAGACTGGCTTGATTCTAAAGGGATAACTACTGATGATATTCCTAATGATGAAAGAGAGCAGGAAGACGAAAACGCTGCTATCATATATGGTTCGGACTATGACTATCTGGCAGACAAGTTCGCAGAAATTTTAGGAATTACGAGATAATTCACAGGAGGCAAATTATGGGAAGATTAGTGGACTTGAATGATGCAAAAGCTCTTATAGAGGACATCTATAAAAGAGACAAAGACACTATTAATATGTCATATAAAAAAGATAATATTATCAACGGATTAGATGAGCTTGATACAGCTTATGATGTGGATGCGGTTGTAGAACAGTTGGAAAAGAAGATACAGACACATGAGCGTTGTATTGAATATGAAAAGAAAAACGGAACGATAACAGAAGAATTTCAGCAAAGAAAAGCTGTTGAAGTACTGAAAGATGCAATCAACATTGTAAAGGCAGGACTCAAACCTTGTTATATATCAAAAGAACAAGTAAAAGAACTATGGGATAAAAAGCCTATATGTATTGAGTTTGCAGATGGATCTGATGCGTTAGCACAGGAGAACGGATATACATTGGAACAATGTCTTGCAATGTCTGATGTACGGTTTTTCCTGGATGCACTGGAAAAGAATAAGCAAAAGTAAAAAAGGAAATAATCTATGCGAATATATGTAAAGTTTAAAAACAGTGGAAGAGAGTCCTTAGATTTCATTGAACTTGGACATCCGGTAACTGGCGCTACAGTAACTCTTGATTGGGATACCTCTTATGTTGAGAGTGGTAATATCGAAGGCAGAGGAGTACATATCAACTATGATAGTGGCGATGAGACAGAGGATGAAACATATGCTAATGGCCGGTTAAATGAGCTTAAAGGTCTTATATATGTATCTGCTCAGGCAGGTAATCTTGATACTGGCAGTGAAAGAACAGATGTTAAAATGCTGTCTATCACATTGGATGATGATGGAGATATCTATAAAGTACCAATAATTAATTAATAAGTTAAAATATAAAACTGCTGGAAGACCAGAGAGAAGGACTTCTTATAAAGGTACATCTGATTGGACCTTTATAAGATAAAAAAGGCAATATAAATGATATAATCGGATTTACAGGACAATATGAAGAAAAACACGAAGATAGGATAACAAAGAAAAATAGTCAGAGAAATCTGACTATTTTTAATATTGAATATGTTATAATATTAATATCTCGGCAATTGAATAACCGAGAATTCTCGCTTGGTATCTTAAAAGAAGAAAGGAGCGTTTATGAAAAATTATAAATTGTATCATAAAAACAAATTATTACTTAATTTTGAAATTCAGAATTTTACTCCTATAAGCTGCCAGATTTATATAGAAAATACAAAATATCTCCCATTGCCACTAAAGCGAATTATAAACAATAAAGAAGAATTCATAGACAAGACAATGAGTGATGTTTATATAGTAAATGATGATGGTTGTTATTTATTTGATTATTGGCTATCAAATAGAGAAGTTCCAGTCAATAGAGATAATTATCAAAAGTATATAACTAACAAAAGTAGTGCAAGAAAATGGATGCTGGAAAATCATTCATGCTCATACACAGATTGTTACTGGACAAAAGAAGACTCAGAATGTATTAATTATAAAGATATTTTAGATTATCTTCAGAATATTGATACTTACGAAAATCACATAACTATAAAAGAAGGACATGAGATGTACAAAGGCCAAAATTCTACATTAGGTGGACAATTAGAAAAATTCTGGTATAAATCTGGAGATTCTTTAAAACTTTGTAAAAAGACTGATAAACTTTATGATGTAATTAACGCCAGAGAAATTATCGCTTCACTTATATATCAAAAACAAGGTTTTGATAATTATTGTGATTACAAATTTTTATATAATACAACAGGAGAAGTCATTGGCTGTAAATGCCAGGCTTTCACAAATGTTAATGAAGAACTAATAGATGCATATGATCTTCTGGAAGAATATAATCTTACGCAACAGGATTCAGTTTATGAGCTTATTCCCACACTTGCAGAAAAGTATGGCGGAGATTCTGATGAGATTGCAAAACAGATGGATTTACAAACGCTAGTAGACTTTATATGCATGAATCGTGACCGTCATCAAGGAAATATAGGCTTTTTAAGAAATAGTGATACTATGCAGATTATAAAAATGGCCCCGGTATTTGATTCTGGCAGTTGTAAACATTTGGAAGGTGAATTACCGGAAACAGTAGGAATGATGAAAATTAATGGATTATATTCCACAGAAAAAGAATTATTATCGCATGTTAAGGATTTTCTTGTATTAGATGTTAACAAATTGCCAAGAGTTAAGGAAATATCTGACATATACGATAAATGTACGTATATTTCAAAAACAAGAAAAGAAAAATTGTTGGAATTATATCAACAGAGAGTTAATTTCATAAAAGAAAGACAACTTTCGCAAGAACTGGAGTACGATTTTAATAATCCTGATGAAGATGCTCTGGATGATGATACAACTATACCAGAATATATAGTTAGAACTATAAATAATAATCATTCATATAATAATTTGGATCATAAACTTTCTAACACAAAAAAATCTGAAGATAGAGAATTATAATTTTAATACTCTTTCAAATATTTAAAAATTTTTGATTATTGTTTTAAACCCGGAAAGACAATACTTTCCGGGTTTTTCTGTCATATTTTCATTATTTAAAATATAAAGGAGATATGATTATAAAAAGTGAATATACAAAGAAGGCAGAACAATTAATGAAAACCCTTAATATAACCTACACTATTGAGTATGATGGCATAGGTATTAATCCTAACCGTAATGATAAAGACAAGCGAACAATGTATAGCGTTCATCTTGAAAATTCCAGAGGTTCTATGAATTTTACCTTCTGGGGTAGTATACTTGAAGCTGAACTTCGCAAGATGTCTATGGACGACTATTGCAGAATTTATATGCGCAGTCGTTATCAGGATCTCAGCTACGCAGAGAAAAGTAAAGCTGATAGAGCATATCAGAAAAAACTTAAAGGGTGTAAAGTCGATATATATGACGTTGTTGCTGCACTACAGAAATACGAAGTTGGTTCTTTCTCAGATTTCTGTGATAAATATGGATATGATGAGGATAGTCGTAGAGCAGAAAGGATATATCTCGCCTGCACAGATGAATACTATAAGCTCAAGAAGATGTTCACAGAAGAAGAAATGGAAATGTTAAGGGAGGTTAATTAATATATGATAACATTAATTGAATTTGGGAAGTTCCTTACAGGACAAATAGCATTTTATGTAAAAAATGAGGATGAACATAACATGCTTTTGAATTTGATAAAGCAGGTGAATGGCATATTCATAAATATTGACGCTAATGCTTATGATATGTGTCGTCCTTATTATGCTATATCAAATAATAAATACAGTTGTTACGGAACATTCACAGTTTTAAATATGGAAACGACTACAGAAGAAATTCAAGAATTTAAAATCGCAAGGGATTTTAAGGACTTAACTGATGATGAAATCAAATATTTTTGCATCAGTGTCTTCAAAGTGCTTAATTTCAAAAGTATAAAGAGAACATTCAACAAAGATCTTGAATGCGAATATATAGATGTTTGCTTTAAAACAGTAGATCCGTATCCTAATGATGATATTTTCTTTGAAGAAGAAGTTAACATTACATTTACCTTAAATTCTGTCAGTTCTGTTGGCAATTTGATTGACTGTGATAATAAGGTGAATAATCTATGGGATAAGTTTCTATATGCCAGGGGAATCAGCCCATTAGCGATAGATAACCCTTATATTAATTGTTCTATTCCTGTTCATATTTGAAATCCAATTAACAGCCTGATCTTTTCAGGCTGTTTTTCTTTTTGTCTCATTTTTCTGTGTTTTATTTTTTTTTCCGTCATATCTCTAATATCAAACATTTAAAGAAAGGAGAAATATTTATGTTGATTGATAATAAAAGAATTGCAGATTTTTTAAGCACGCATAGTTGTCACATAATAAACGAAGGCCAGACTTTGGAAGACAAGGTGACATATGCAGATTTCAATGCAGGCAGATATAAGAGCGTATTCAAGTAGCTTCAGGTTGATATTGAAATCGAAAAAGCATATGCTGCGCTTGAGGATGTGTTATTTGTTGAAAATAAGGATGGAAAACTTGTGTTAACTTGTGTTAAACAACCCGTACAAAATTTCAATAAATAATAAAGTGTACTTGTATAGCGCCGGAACATCAAACGAAATAATCTGGAAGGATTTATTTTCTCTGCACAGTAAAGGAGCAGAGTTTGTAAGTGATGCTAAATGCGAAGATATAAGATAAACCAATAACTCAGCAATTGAATAATTGAGAATTTTGATTAATATTTTAAAAATTAAGGAGAGTTTTATAAATGAGAAAAATTACAGAAACACATACAGGAAAGATAGTTACTGATACAGATTTGAATATGGAATATTTATATGTTGGAGACTATGGTAAGGAGAATAATATTAAAGCATCGTTCCTTGGATACGATAAAAGAATTGATAAAGTCGAACACAAACATGTAGATATTACAGATAAGTTAGTAGTTACGGTGTCGTCTCAAAAAGGTTGCCCGATGAATTGTAATTTTTGTGATTGCCCTAAATTTGGGTTTAAAGGTAACGCTACATTGCCAGAATTGATTACAGAAATTATGTCAGGAGTTGCGTTATCAGGCATCAGACACGGACAGAGATTGAATGTTCATTATGCCAGAATGGGTGAACCTACTTTTAATAATAATGTAATTACATCAGCTAAATATATCAGCTTGATGCTTATGAACAACAATTCTGATGTTACTTTTGAAACATATCATCCGGTTGTTTCGACCATGATGCCCAAATACAACAAACATCTGAAAGGGTTTTTACAGGAATGGATTGCAACAGGATTTGAATATGGCGGAGAAGATGGATTTGGATTACAGTTTTCTATCAATACTTTAAATGAGAATAATAGAAACGAAATGTTCAGGAATATGTCATTATCATTGCAGGAGATTAGTGACATTATTAAAGAACTTCCAATGCCGAAGAAGAGAAAGTATACTTTGAATTTTGCAGTCACCTCCAAGAGCAACCTTGATGTTGATTTGATGAATAAATACTTTGATAAAGAAAAATGTATTGTTAAGATAACACCGGTTCATAAGACAGTGGAAGCGATAAGTGAAAATTATGAAATTGTACATGATTTTGATGTATACGAGAAATTTGAACAGCCACTTGTCAAAGATGGTTGGGATGTAATAGTTTTCATTCCATCCAAAGAAGAGGATCAAGACAGGATTACATGTGGAAATTCATTAATTGCGTTAGAAAAATATAAGAAGTAAAAAGTACAAATATATGCAGCTAATAAAACACTATTAACAGATGATAACCAAAAAGTATTTAAGCATACCGGATAATAATATTTATACCACAATCCCTATCAGAAATTAATCTGATAGGGATTTTTCTGTCATATATTTTTTATCAAACATTTAAAGGAGGATTTAAAACAATGAATGAAAAAACAGTAATTAGTATAGCTCAAAATGCAATAAGTATGGATACTTATTATCAGAAATTAAATGCGCTTAAGGAAGATGTAGAATTTTTCACATTGTATATGAAACGCAATAAGAAAAGCGATTTTGATTTTAATATCAGAGTATCTTATAGTTGCTCATTCAGGGCTTTTAATGATATCTGGAAGAGATATGATTACTACCAGAAAAATTTAGAAACAGCATTTTCTGAGTTCGTGGTACTTAAGAGCATTATTGAAGATCTGTATAATGGAACCGGTATTTACACTGACGCTGAAATCCGAGAATTCATAGAATATTTCCAGAAGTATAATGAAATTCACATATATGATTATATAGGAGATTTCATAGGTTGCAGCAGAGGAATTACTGATGTTGAAAAACAGCTAAGCATTATTATGGAAAGATCTAATATTAATTCAAAGAAGGGAAAGTAGTAATATGCAGAGACCATATGATAAAAACTTACAGAACAGCTGGTATAAAGCATATCTTGTTGATACAGGAATTTTAGAAACAGCTGAAAAAGGAAACGGATACAACGATAAATATGATCATGCATATAACTACTGTAGTACAGGCCAGATTTATATAGGAAATAAGAAAGAAGCTGTTGATTATGCAAAATTTATAATCAATGAGCTTAAAGAGCATCCAGAAAAGCAGTCATATGCAATTGTATCACAGACATATCTTCCAATAGATATGCCTGTAGAAATCTCAACAGTTAAAAATGAGATGTATTACCTTAAGGATGTTGTGTATTCATCAGCAATAATCAATAGCAAGATAACTAAGAATTTCATCAATCCAAAACCTGAGATAACTTTCCACTGGAACAATAATCAGAAAGCTGATATTAAGAAGTTCCTGAAAAAAATAAACAGTGGTGCTGATATCAATGATGATTACATCGGAGCTGTAGAAGCAGGTGATATATGCTTTGATCTGGTAGTAAGAGAGTACAATCCAGAACAGCTTAAATTATCCACTGACTGTTATGTAGGAAACATAGATACAGGATATGGATATTCTGACAAAGGGATGCCGTACGATTTCTTTTGTAATGTCGGATATTGCTGGAATATCAAAAAGTTTAAAGATATGGCTTATGATGACTTTACAAAGTTTGTAGAAACATCTCTGGCACGACAGCTGCGTAAACTTGATGGTAGTATAGGCACTGATAATAGATTTTATGATGTTCTCTGGCTGGCATCTAAAGAACCGGAAACTAAGTGGAATCTGGAATTCTAATAAACACAAAGAAAGGAAATTGATTATGAAGATACAGGATATCTTATTAATATCAACAGTAATTATTGCTATAGCTGTTGGAATATTCATTTCGATTTATGTAATATGTAGTCCCGATATCCCAACATGGGCTAAATGGCTGATATTATTAAAGTAAGGGGGAAATTTTTATGGAAACTAAAACTTATCCATTATATACACTGGAATTTCCAGTTTCTGAAGAAAAATCAAAGAATGAACCTGAATATTTTCAGATTGTCAGATGGGATAACAGGACAAAACTGCAAAAAGAAGTTGACAGGAGAACATATTTCTATTTTATATGTTCTTCCGGTGTTCACCTTAAAGATGTACTTACAGATGTGTTAAAATTCAATAAAAAAGCACATGACGTTCCTGAAGAATATCTCCTGGAGAAATTATATAATAATAAAACTAGCCATTTTACTGAATTAGGTATAAGAATGTACATTTCTAAATATGCCAATGAGTATACAAAAAATCCAAAGAACGCTGATAAAAATTCTGACAAGAAATACATTGTTATTTGTTATGCAGTACATAATCAGGAAATATCTAGCTGTGATATTTTCACTTCAGAAAATGAAGCGTATGACTTCCTGGATAAAGATGCTGAAAATACTTATAACGAAGAAGTGGAAAACAGCGGAAACAACGCTGATAGTATTAAACTTGATATTGATGGCGATACAGCAAAACTGATTAACCATGAAGCTGATTGCATATGGACATGGCATATGTTAACAGTGTAATAGGAGAAATATGTATTTCATGGAAAGGAAAGAATTGAATAATATGATGGATTTACATGATTTATACACAATAAAATATGACAAAGAAAATGATTCAAATTATGGAAGATGTAAGACTTGCAAACATTATGGGAATTGCAACTATTGCTCTGATTGTAATGAAGGTTCTGAATATAAATTTGATTTAGTTTATTATCGAAGAGAGCATGATAGTGAAATTGCTGATTATATTGCAAAACAATAAAACTAAGATTTACATGTAAATACGTGTTTCATTGGAAGAAAGGAAGGCAAATATGGAAAGATATGATATAGAAGAATTGGTGTTGGGACTTGCTGATATTGTGAGGGAAAATAGATATTTAAGGCAGGAGAATACCAGATTGAGGGAAGTTGAAAAAGAGTATCATCAATCTATTATAGACAGATGAAGAGAAAGTGAACAGGCAAGTTTAAATATGTTTAAAGCTGCATGTGTCGGAATCGCACAAGGTAAAAATGATATGGAACTTGCAAGAGATTTGGTTGAGCATTTATAGCAGACTAAATTCGCATTTCTTTAAAAGATTGGAGGAAATATATGTTTGAATATAATGGATATCATTTTGAGTCAGTAAGAAAACTAAAAGAATCAGAAAAGAAGGATATATGCACATTCTCTAAACATATCAGAAGCGATAGAGAACTTGGGATATGTGATTATGATGTTGATTGGAAAAAACATGATTATAGTTGGAAAGATTTTTATTCAGCAAGTAATGACAGTCAATTAGACATATTCTTATGCAAAGAAAATGGAAAATTATATGTCCCTTGTGAACATGAATTATTTCAGTTTGAAGAAAAAGAACATAAACTACCTACTGCAAAAAAATAAAGCGTTGAAACTAAGATTTACATGTAAATAAATATTTCATTTGAAAGGAAAAAATTATGGACGGAATGCAAATTTGGGAAGTTGTAGGCATAGATGATTTAGAAGGCAGTGTTTTTGCACAATGTTCTACAGAAGAGAAAGCAAATAAAGCGATGAAACTGTTAGAAAACGAAGGCCTTGAGAATATGCTGTGCGTAAAACAAAGCAGTTTAAAAATCGACCAGATAATGATTGGTGACAAATTCATACAATTATAAAAAATATTTCAAAAATTAAAAAAATCAGGAGGAATAACTATGAAAATGTATGTACCATTTTGTTATGAAAAAGCAGGGCGTATCGAGGTAGAAGCAGATTCTATTAAAGAAGCACAGGAAAAAGCTGAAGATATTCTTGAAGGAATGTCATGGAAGGATTGTGGCAATTTGGCACAATGCGTTGATGATTCAGCCCAGATTGATTATGAAGGCATTATTCTTGATGAAAATCAGAATATTGTTCCTGAGGATTAAAATAACAACAATAATATCTATTATGTGCTACAACTGATTCATTCATTTATAATTAAATATTTGTATTATGTACCCGTCAATTAAATTTGGCGGGTATTTTTCTGTCATATATAAATTATCAAAATGAAAAGGAGAAAACAGTATGACATTTTCATTAGAAGTTGAAGAACTTATAAAACGGGTTGACGAATATCGAAGTCATTATCCTATATCTATGCAAATTAATTTGTTATATTTCAGTCAGAAGATATTCACTGATTGGCTGGATGAAGTCCTTGCTATTTATCGGCAGGCTACGAAAATAGCTACGTTAATGAATATCAATAGTACTTCAATATCTGAAATACAGCAGGTGTTAAGAAATATGGGAGCTGCTGAAGATAATATTATCCTTTGTGCCAACATGCTGACATCACAAGGTATAGCAATAGAACTTGGATTTTCGCCACAGGAGTCAATTTATGGTATGGTTGCAGATTATATCTATGCTAATATTGCTGAATGCAAAATATTTGACAAGGCAGAAATATTAACTTTGATAAAGCCAATTCTTTCTGATTGTATCATAAATTATCGAAAGGATGCCTTTACAGATATATTAATTTGGCTAAAAACAAACATCTTAAAGTGATAATCAATAATTATGGTAGAATAAATGAGAAAGCTACCACTACTTCAATATAAAAATAGATTATTAGGAAGAATGCATTATGATATCTTCGTTCGAAGCTAAAGCCAACTTTGTGACAGACATCACGTTAAACGGCTCATCAAGAAAATTGATAAGCTTATTAATAAAGCATCAGATGTAAATTTGGCACATTGCAAGTCCACACGATATGTTGATGATTACACATCACTTTTATCATCAGAAATTGTAGGATATTATCGAAAAATAGCAAGAAAATTCCATCCGACAATAGTCGGTTGTAAGTAATTCATAATAAAATGTGAGGTATAAAGATGATTAAAACTGTTGGAGATTTACGAAAAATTTTAAATAACTTAGATGATGATTATAAACTTGACATCAGAATTATGAAAGAAATTCCTGAAGAAGAGCTTGCAGGTAGAAGCTATCCTTATCCGTGGAATATGATTGATGGGTATTTGGAATTTCAGGATATTGGATATTCTGATAAAGAGCTTTGCATTGGTGTTTATGAAAAATAAGGTAAAGGAGAGTGAAAATTGTAAGATTATGTAATGTTATAGATATTGTAAATGCAGGTAGTTTAAGTTAAAGGGGATTTAAAACCATGAATACTTGGAAAGATGAAATAGAAAAAATTATAGCTAATGGTGGAACTGATTCAGATATAGAAGAATATTTATACAAACATCCTGAGTTTAATGCAAGTGAAATATGGGCTTATATAGATCAAAAGAACAGTAAAGCAGATAGTAATTTAAAGAAAGCTATAAATTATTTTGAAAGATGAGATATCAATGATGAAAAACAAAAGATTATGAATCATTTTTTACATATGAACAGATTATTAGAATTCAATGAAATAAGTATTGAAAAATACAATCATACATGATATTTCTTAAGTAATAGTAATTAAGGTTTTCTATTAATGATATGTTATAGTATAACCAAAAGGAGTAATATATGATATATAAATTAGAAAGTTTTGAAAATATTCATGGCTATACAATTACATGGAATGAGCTTTCAGATATATTGGATAAAATATACCCAGATGAAGCTTTAAACAATGGATGGTATCGCAAATGGACAGTAAAATAAACAGAATATTTTAATTTAGATATTGTTAAACACAGGCTACATAAGCAGTCTGTGTTTTTTTTATTTTTCTGTCATATTCTATTTAAATAATTTAAAAAAAGGAGAAATAAAATATGAATAAAATTGACGAAAACGCAAAGACAATTAAGAAATGGTTAAAACATTTAGATTTTGAGCATGAGCATCCTGGTTATGGAGAAGATATTTACAAAAAATTAGATGAGATTATTTATGAAGAGACACAGAAGGCTGCGTATGAAGAACAATGCGAGCAGGAGTTTATTCATCAGGAACAGCCAAACGATGATTATTTTGAGGGCTTAAATGATTATTTGGATGGAACAATGAGTATTTGAAATTCGCATTTCTTTAAAAGATTGGAGGATAAGACATGATTACAAGAGAAATGATTAGAAATGGTTTTGAATCTGGAACTGTTTCAATCGAAGAAGAATATGCAGGATGTATTGGCATTTGCTGTAGAATTGGTGATAACGCATTTTATTTTCTCGGTTCAGAAGATGATGATTTAACAAAAGAAGAATATTGGGAATCATATACATTAGATATGACAATAGATATGATTTTTAATATACTGAAAGACGTTGAATCTGCTGAAGAATATGGATTAGATGAAACTGAGTTAGATTATTATACATCTGTATTAGCGTATTAGCCAAATGAAGCTAAGATTTCTTGATAAGATTGGAGGTAATATATGAATAATAGTGAAGTATTAGAGAAGTTAAGAGCATATCTTAAATGCCGGAGAAGACAGGTTAAAGGTATTTATGAAGACTGTAATAATAAAAAGTGTGACAACTGCGATTTATGTTATATGCAGGGAACTGTAGGTGAACATATTGAAGCTATTGAAGTTGCAACACAAGCTCTTGAAAAACTCCAAGTTTATGAGAACTTAGAGGAGCAGGGCAGACTTGTTAAATTACCATATAAAGTCGGAGATGATGTTTATTACATCTTAGGGATTCCAAATAAAACACCATGTGCAATAGATAAGTGTAAATTTGAGTTGTCAGACATAAACAAAATCGGAAAAACATTATTCCTTACAAGAGAAGAAGCTGAAGCAAAACTAAAAGAATTGAGAGGTATCAACTCTGAAACTAACAGAAATGAAATTGAAGAAATAGAAAGGTAATATATATGGATAGATTAACAAAAAGAGGACATAAGAAACTAGCTCTTTTAATTGGAACATCATGCAGTTATGGTCATATGTCGTATGATTGCCAACTGGAAGAGGGAAATGAGCTACTTAAATCAGCCTTGGATAAACTTGCTATGTATGAAGACTTAGAGGAACAGGACAGGCTTCTTAAACTACCTTGCAGATTAGGAGATACTGTATATATTTTAAATCAAAAAAGAATTATTCCTTTAGAAATTTGTGAAATTTACTTTGACAGTCATGGAATTGAAATGGCTGCTAAAAACAGAGAAGAACTTGGGTATAGGACAATAAATTTATCAGAAGATGGTATTGGCGTGGAATGGTATAAAACTGAAGAAGAAGTAGAAGCAGCAATGAATAAAGTAAAAGGTAAAGACAATAAGGATATAGAAAGGGATTAATAAGGTTTTAAGATGTATTGTGTAAAATTATATATGCCACGAAAGAAGAAAAATAGGGTATGTAAAAACTGCAAATACCATGAAAAAATGTTTTGGAATAAGCATTTACAGTGGAGATGTACTTATTAAATAAAATAGGAGAATCAATTATGAAAGTTCCATATATAAAAGCTATAGATAAAGATACAGGTAAAGAAGTTCAAGGATTTTACTTTGAGTATCCTGAAACCTCTTATTGCTTTACAGAAGATTATGAAAAGTCTCCGGTTGAAATGATACCATGTGTGGTTTTCTACACAATGACAGACTGGGGATTGCCTAATAAGCCTATGTTATGCCAGAACATTGATAAGAATAGTATTAAACTTATAAGGTATGTTGATATTTAATGAAAGTAATTATATTACAAAAGGCTTAAATGTTTAATTAATAAGGAATATGAGAAGTAAAAAATATGATTACAAGAGAAATGATTAAAAATGGTTTTAGAACAGGTAAAAAAGGATATAGAAAGGACTTAAGTGTTATGAAATATAACAGGACGGATGAAGAAAACATCAATAATGTTGTTACTGGAATGCGTTGGAGAGACATAAAAGATATATTTAAAAGGAATGCAGATAACGAAACAAAACGGATTCATTTCGGCAGCAACTATTATCAGTGCCGTATAAATAGTAATGGAATCTGTATTGGAGCAAAAGATATCTGTAACCCTGAAATGCTAGATTTAACTGAAGTAAAAGAATACATACAAAATGCAACTACCAGTATTTATAATGCAAGTGGATTGTTAGAAGCTAATAATGTCAAAACACTTAATAAGCGATTAGACCATATAAAAGAAGAACTTTACAAATGCTATGAAAGAATTGATGAAATAGAAGAAAGCTCATATGTAAATCAGAAGAAAAATATAAAGGATAAAGAAATAGAGAGGTAATATATGGATAAAATTACAACACAGGAAATAGTAGAAAAAACAGTATATAAAACTTTAGATGGTGAAATTTTTGATTGTGAAAGGGATGCTTTGGTACATGAGAAATGGACAGTATTAAAGGAAAAAATGAATAAAATCAAAAGTATATTTTCTGATGAAGATAACCTTATACATGATCAGGTATATTACATTGAAAATACAAGTGACTTTATGACTGTAGTAAAATATCTAAACTTGTGTCATAAATTTACTGAAAAGGATTTTTGTGGTGCAGATTGGTATTTCTTTTACTGCGAAGACGATTATAATTATGGAGATAGATATTGGGTAGAAACTTTAACTGAGAAAAAACAGGAGTGGGAAGAATATTGTAAACAATTTGAAGAATAAGAAAGGAAAAAACTATGGCAAAAGAAAATGATATTAAGGTTGTAAAAGGCAGAACAGAAGAAGGAAATAATGCTGAAATCTATGTAAGCAGGGATAAATCCCAGAATAGAATTACAGTAGATACATTCGATGATAAGGTATATCTAACGGTAAAAGAAGCTAAGGAGTTAATTAAAGTATTACAGGATAGTATTAAATAAAAAATAAGGCTTAAGCTGCGCATACTTAAGCCCATTGTCGGAATGGCTTACTTATCCGATATAAGCAAGCCTTCATTGATGTTGCTCATTATCTTACTGCATTTCAGATTACTGAAATTAACAATAAGACACATCAATGATTGTGAAGTTAATTGTATGCATACATATTTCTTACCAACACAAAATATGTATGTAGTACTTATCTAAAATATCATAACTAAAAGTATATGTAAATAAATTTCAAAAAATAAAGGAGAAAATTATTATGAATAGAAACGGGATTAGCAGCTTAGGAGACAATGGAATATGTATACCATTAAGCACTTCATCATATGATTTTTCAGAATCAGAAAGAGATGATGAACAATATAATGAAAAACAGGAAGAACAGTCTACGGATAATACATACACATATAGAGCAAAAAGAAAAGACTGGCAGGAATGGGTTGAAAGCTGTCAGTATGTAACAGGAAATATGGTTACTCTGGGAGACAGATATTTCTTGGTAACACCAGCATATGGGGGAGATGAACTTTATATTGATGATTTTACAGAGATTGACAAAGATACAATCGAACCGGTAATTAAACCTGTTATTGATAAGAAGAAAGAAGTATTAATAAAGGTTCATTCAGAACTTATTGACCTTACATATTCTACAACTGATGAAGAACTTGCAGCTCTTTGTGATGCCTGTGATTATAATTATGATACATTATCTGAATGGAATAAAGAGAGTAAACTACAAATTCAGGGTAGTATAAGTAGTAATTTTGCAAGAGCATTAGATAAAAGCTACTATAATGATAATGCACTGATTGATTATGCTAAACATTATAAAGAGTTTATGAATGAACCATCTGTAAAATCAAAAAACATCAAATTAAAGATTTCTGATAGAGAGCTTTAATTTCTAAGACTGGTACTTAAATGTTATACGTTTTTGTACCGGTCTTTTTTTATCACAATTAATCAAAAAATTTCATTCGACAAAAGTCGGTTGCGAGTAGTTCATAGCAACTAATTGATAGAAATATGGATTAATAGAACTGAAATATTAAAAGAACTAAAAAGAAACTTAAATAATTTGAGTTCTTTTTTAAGTTTCTTAGAATTTTATTTTATTTTTTTTGATTAAACACTCTGAAGTTAAACCCTTGGAGTGTGTTCAAATGTTACACTTAAAAAATATTTACTCTCTGTCATATTAATTATGAAACAATTTTTGATTAACTACAGAGAGGTATTTTAATATGAGAAAAGCAGTTGTGAATTTATTAAAAAAAGCAGATAAGTATAGTTTCTCTGAAGAAGAAAAACAATTTTTATGCAGAGAAGATTTGTCTGTTGATATATTAAATATAATATTTGATTATTTTTATGCTAATAATTCGACATATACTTCAGATCAATTGTGTCAGGAAGTACAAAAGGTTTTGTCATTTCCTAAAAAAATGCTTCAAAATGAATATGTAAATAGAATAAGTAGTTGTCTTCCTTATGGACATGTCGATGAAATTATTGGGAGCTATAAAAAGAGATGTATATTTTATTTTCATAGTGATTGTAATTTTGATAATATTTATCAATCGTTAATGAAGAATAATATAGAGTACTATTATATAAAAGAAATATATGAAGTTTACAAAAATAATTATATCCCTTCATCAATACATTTAATGTATAACATACGCCATATTAAAAATAAAAATAATATTGAAATATTAATAAAAGCCTGGAAAAACATAATTGAAAAAATTAATAAACACAAGCTATATGATCATAAAAGGGACTTATTCTTTAATGGTTATAATAAAAATATTAATTATATTTTAAACTTAATAGAAAATGCTGAATGCGTATTAAATAGTAATATTAAAATCAATCAATATATAAAATATGATAAGGCCAAAACAATAATTACAGTTAATACTAAGAAATTTTATGAAGAGAATATATTGTCACAAAATGAATTTATATATAAACTCATTAAAGAATTTAATATGAAATATTGTGATTCAGAAAAATATATTTATAATTCTGAATTTGGATTTAAAGATAAAATTGTTGATACATACAAGGAATTTTCAAAATCCACTAAAACAAAATTATCATTATATTTTACTAACACTAAATTAACTATGAAAATAAATAATAATAATCTTAATTTAACATTAAATGAATACAACCAAATTGAAATAAATAATGGTAATACATACAGCAAAGGATTAAGAAAAAAAATAGATTTATGGATCACGCCAGATGGAGCTATTTTTATAAGCAATACAAAATCGAAGGCAAATAAATTTTATCCATTAAGTGTTGATGATTTGATAACTTTCATGAATTATAAAAAAAATAATGATTTTAAAAAGGTAATTAACCTTTATGTTCAAAATAAAATTAACGAAAATAACTTTTTCAAAGATATTATAAATGATTTTAAAGATGGCTGCTTAATGCCACTTAAAGTAAATGAATGTGTATATTTTCATAATAAAAAGGAACTGCTTAATAAAAAATATAAAATATCAAATGATATTAATATAAATTGGAATAAAAGAAATTTGAACTTAAGTTATCTGATAATCAAATCTTATCCTTATGTTGATGAAAAAGGTAAAGAAATTTTAAAGCAGATTACTGAATTTGATTTAAATAGGTATTATCACTTGTCAAAATATAAAGTAAAAGTTTCCAGATTTTTAGAAGATATTATATATAATAATATAAATAAATATTCTGGTCAAAATTTAATAGCCGAATGTAATAATGAATTAAATGACTTGCCCGAAAGCTTAAAAGATGAGAAACAATATGTATATGATTATAATGTTGAAAATGATAATTTAAAACCTACAATCAGGGATTATGTTCATATGACTTTATCTTCAAAAGCACGAAAAAAATCTAAAATTAAACTTAATATAAAATCTGTTAACGAGATCCAAAATAAACATGATGAAATTACAAAAAGCACTAATATTGATGTAAACACTGGCTCAGTAAATGTCCCTAAAGACAGCAGATTTAATACCTTAAGGAATATTTTACCAGATGAATTTGAATGGATTAAAACAAGAAAAAGATTAATATTGGAAACAAAAATACAACATCATTGTGTATGGTCTTATGCATCTTATATAACAAATGATGAAAGTGCTATATATTCATATGTAGATACTGATGGAAGTAAACATGAGGATGGCGTTCCTAGAAGATATACAATTGAGTTCAAGTATGATCTAACTGATAAAAAATATTATATCAAACAGATTCAGGGCAGATTTGACTCAGTTAATGCCTCAAACATGACTGAATATATACAACAAATACTGGATAATTATTACAAATTGCATCAATCTAATGTAGCTTAAACTTTTTTTCTGTCATATATCAATTATTAATAATTTTAAAGGAGAAAAATGCTATGAGCAAAACAAGAGAAATTGCATGTGTACATTATATATGTGAAGGAAATTGCGATTTAGGGAAGGAAGGAACTTTTAGAAAGCATTGCCAGATATGTAAGACATACAAAAAGATTCCAGGAGGAAAACCTGCTAGAACTGATAATAGAAGGCAGAAAATGGATAAAATAAATAAAAAGGAAATGAATAAGTGGTAAAGAATAAGTGGTAAAGTTAATTTGCTACTAAAAATTGATCGTATATATATTCAATAACTCCGAAGCTAAAGCTTCATGGTGTGCAGAAAACTGGTTGGATTTTCTAACCAGTTTTTTTATGTAAAAAAAAATCAGATATTATCTGTCATATTTTGTTAAAGAATAGTAAGAAAATACTATATGGGCATTGTCGGATGAGGATAGTTCATTAAATAATAATAATAAGGAGAGAATAATGATAAGCGTAATGAAAAAAATTAAGAAGATAATTTCAGTTACAATATTAACAGTAGGTATTTTATCACTTACCGGATGTGAATTTATGAATAGTAAGGTACAGAGTATGAAAGGAAGTATATCAGGTAATGAATATATAGCATCCTTTTATTCAAACGATGGAGAAAAATTTATGACAATGCACGGAGAACGTATTGATTTAAGTCCTAATACCGTAAAGGAATATGATTATGTAGACGGCGGATATAATAAGGTCCTCTCTTCAGTTGTAACAATAACTATTGATGGTAAGGAAGTTGAAAACTGTGGTAGTACAGCAATCTTTGCAGAAGAAAGATTAAAACCGGATGTAGACTTTACTATGGATAATATAAAGAACATCAACAGCAGTTCAGATGGCAGTGTAAGTGAGAGTACATTTGTAGCCGGTATTGTAAACAAGTATAAGAATATGTTTGGCAAATCAAGAGTTGTAGTAATCCAGTCACAGCTTGGAGACCCTATATGTGCTTATTCAGGAGACAGCGTTTACTATGAAGTGTGTGAAGACCTTCCTAAGACAACTAAGCTGTCTGTAGATGGCAAGGCATTATACATTCATAGAGCCAACTTTCAGATTATAGATACATCATTGCTTAACTAAGAAAGGAGAAAATAAGCATGAGTACAGATTTATACATTGTAATTATTCTAATAATATTTTTTGTAGCAATATTTCTGAGTATATTTATTTCAATACATTTTGAAGATGTATCAATATTTTTAATATTTAGTTTAATTCCTTGTATTGTTGCATCAATAGCAATAATCCCAGTAATGGTTTTTGATGCATTTTCTCACACCCCATTAACATTAACGTCAGCATCACAAATTTCAGTACAGGAAATAAATAAAATAAGTCCAAAGAATAACTCTGATACATTGTTTAATGTTACATATACGGATGCAGAAGATATTAACAGAAAGATAACTGTTAAAGAAATAGTTTATGATTCAGATGTTACTTATATTGAAAAGACAAGAAAAACATTTTTGTTTCTTTATGAAGATAGTTATGTATTACATGAACCACAGGGATTTATAAATAATAATAATTAAAAAAGGAGGAATTTATGAATATAAATTTGTTTATATTTATAGGAATTATATTTTGTTTTATTACAATGTTAAGTCTAATTTACTTTAATGGTATTATAGGAGTATTTTTAACTTTTTTGATTGCATGTTTGATTTATTTGCCAACAATAGCTCTTAATCATGCAAACTCAAATATTATATCACAAATTTCAGTACAAGAAATAAATAATATCGAAGCTAAAAACAACAGTGATACATTTTATAATGTTACATATACGGATACTGATGAAAATAGGAAAAAGGTAACTGTTAAAGAAATAGCTTACGATTCAGATATTACATATATAGAAAAGACAAGAAAAACATATTTATTTCTTTATGAAGATAATTATATATTGCATCAACAACCCTGAAACTAAAGCTTCGTGGTGTGCAAAATTTTATTTTTGACACCACATGTTGATTAGCCTAAGTTCAAAAATATTTGATTTATTTCAAATGAATTTTGAACTACGTTATATAAAAATATATAGGCGCAGTAGATATAATACCTAGTCTGCTGCTCTACGATGTATATTTAAACAGTTCTGTGAGGTAGGAACAGTGATGTGCATATAAAACTTTATATAACATTGGCTAAGGTATTCTACAGCTAGTATAGAGCCGGCTTAAAGCACTAATCTATACACAAAAGAACTTTTAAATTTGTTAAGCAGAAAGGAAAATCGCTTCTCCCCCTGAGGCTTTAATGCAAAGACGCTACTAAATGATAAGGAGTTTCAGCGATAGGTGGACGTTATTATGGGAACAATAGTATTTTTATGTGCAATTTTAGCATGTCTTTCAATAGTGTTTTTTATAGTTGGAATTATAATGCTGCATGACGATTGTAGTTGTTGTAAAGCAGAAATACAGAAAGTTGATGAAGAAAGCTTAAAGCAGAAAGTAAAGAAAGCATATGCAAAGGAAATAAAATATGATTTTATTTGGTTAGGTATATGTCTGATATCTTTTGTAATATTCCTGCCAGGCTATTTAATTCCTACAAGATACTATAAGAATGCAATTAAACCAAGCATAAAGGCTGAATATGGAAATGTATATGAATATGAGTATAGTGCCATGTTTAATGACGGAAGTTTCTTATACAATAATGAAAAATACAGCATAAAGATTATTAAGGACATTGATAATAATAAATATATCAAGATAACAAAGGCTGATGATAATAATGATAGTGATGAAAGTTTGAATTTGCCGTTAAAAAATAAGTAGAAAGGATTATAAGCATGACATTAATTGAGTATGAACAGTTTTTAAAGGATTTTGATATTCATTATAAAGAATCTGATTTTGGAATAGATAATACATTTTCAGAATGTCTTTTAAAACAGACTTCAAAAAGCTGTGTAAATGAATTTTATAATAAGCGTCACGATTTGATAAACCGTATAAATGAAAACGCGGATGATACTGAAAAAATATATCAGTATAGAATTGCAGCATTATTAATATACCACATAAACGAGCATCCAAGCACATTATTGAAAATAGCAGAAGAATCAGATTTAGATTATTCTTCAACAATGGAACTTGGCGATGCCTATAGGGATATGGGAATATCATTTGATTCCTTATATTAAATATAAAGACTAAATTATAGGAAAAGAAAATATATGAATGTTGTAACTTATTTAAGAATTGCAATTGGAATTGCTGCCGTAATGGTTTTAATTTGTATAGGACTATTTAAGAATAGAGATAAGAATAAAGCTTTTAGACCTATAATTTGGGCAGGTCTTATATTAACCATATTGTTATCATGCATATCATTTTTTTTCGTATTTAAAATAATAACAAGTACTCCTGAAACAACAATTATACCGATAGAATCAATAGAAACACCTATTTTAAAAAATAAGAATCAGAATATTAAATATATAAATAAGGATTCTTCAGAAAAAAAAGAAATTACTATCCAAGAAATTAAATATGATACAAATGGTACATATATAGAAAAACAGCATTATGAGTGGTGTTTTTTATACGGAGACCATAACATATTACATATAAAAAATGAAAAGAAGAATTGATTCTGCTTATAGTAACTAAAAACAAACAAAAAAATGAAATAGAAAAAGATTAAGGAGAAAATATTATGAATGTTAATACACTATATGTAATGGTAGCTATTATTGATTTAATTTTATGTCTTACACTGGCTTATATTGGACTCAGTAGAAAAATGAGTACTGCTAAAATTTTTGGCTCATTGGCTTTAGTTACATGTCTTAGCTTATTTATTATTAATGTGTCTGCTGAAAACATTAAGCGTACTGACAATATTGATACATATAATGTTTCTGTGACATCAGTACAGAATATAGAAAGACAAACAAGTGGAGATAAAGTTAAATATACAGATGATTCTGGTAATGAGAATAAAGTTGTAATTAGTGCTACAAAGTATGATTCTGATAAAACATATATAGAAATGAAAAGATATAAATGGTGGTTCTTATACGAAGATAAGAATGTTTTACATATGAAGATATTTAGAAGAATATAGAAAGAGATTAGAGAATAAAAAATATGGATATTTACACTTTTTCTTCAATAGTAGCTGTTATTTTTTGATAAGTATTGCAATTGTGATATTTCTTTTAAGTGACGACCATGATAAAGCAGCTTTAATAACATTTATTGCCGGCATTATCTTATTAATTTTTACAGTAATAGTTTCAGGCAGAATAAAAAAAGGAAATAACTTTGAAGCCTATACAATTCCGGTAACACATATACAGGAAACAGAAAGAGAAGAATGGGGTGATAAAGTAATAAAGATTACTGATGATACTGGCAGTGAAAAAGAAGTTGCAATAAATGAGACAAAGTATGATGCAGATGCAACATATATAAAAATGAAGAGATTCAAGTGTCTCTTTATCTATAAAGATAAAAATGTACTGCATGTTAAAATAAATTAAGGGGGATATATGGAAGAAATAAGAAGGAAGAAAACATTCGGCAGAGTTTTTTATGAAAGCTGTGAACTACCCACTACATAAAGGTAGTGGGCTTCTGTTAAATGGTCCACCAGACTAAGTATTCAGAAATGAATACTACGATATTTAGGTCACGATACCTTTGGTTGACGCAACAGACCATTGCTCTATCGTACATATTTAAGTTAGGTCAGAGTAAAAACAGCCTTGTGATATGTACTTAACAAGCCTTTATATCATTGTCGAGTTGAAGTCGGGAAAACTTTATGGTAACAGTAAAGTGGAGTACGCACAACCATTACTTTTATAATGGCATTATGTGATTAGGTTCACAAGAAAGGAGTGCCTATTATGGTATATGTATTAAATATTAATGGACAACCACTTATGCCTACAAATAGGCATGGTAAAGTTAAATGCTTGTTAAAACAAGGTAAAGCTAAAGTAATCAGAAGATGTCCGTTTACAATTAAATTATTGTATCAAAGTACAGCCTATACACAAAATTTAACGCTTGGAGTTGATACAGGTTCAGGCATTATTGGAACTGCCGTCAGTAAAGATAATGGGAATATTGTTTATATGTCAGAGACTATTGTAAGAAATGATATTACTGATAAAATGACACAAAGAGCTAAGTATCGCAGAAATAGACGAAATAGAAAAACTCGTTACCGTAAGACTAGATGGTTAAATCGTAAAAACAGTATTAAAACAGACAGGTTTAGTCCTACAATGCAGAGTAAGCTTCATAGTCATGTAAAAGAAATAGAATATATTAAATCTATCCTTCCAGTTACAACAATGGTATTAGAAACAGGACAGTTTGATACACATTTAATGAAAAATCCAAGTCTTGCAAATCCTAATGTTAAACATTGGGGATATCAAAAAGGTGCTAATTATGGATTTGAAAATACAAAAGCTATGGTACTTAACAGAGATAACTACACTTGCCAATGCTGCAAAGGTAAGCATAAGGACAGTAAATTAGAAGTACACCATATAGTATTTCGCAGTCAAGGCGGTAGTGATGAAGAAAGTAATTTGATTACACTTTGTCATACATGCCATAAAGATTTACATAGTGGAAAAATTAATCCTAAGTTAAAAGGAAAAGTTAAAGGCACACTTAAATATGCTACGCAGATGAACTCTATTCGTAAACAGCTTTTTAGAGTATATCCAGATGCTATTGAGACCTTCGGATATGTGACAAAAGCGAACCGTTTAGCTCTTGGTATTGACAAAAAACATTATTATGATGCCTGTACTATTGCAACACAAGGCAATATATTTATCGTAAAATCCAACCTTTACAAAAAGAAATGCGTTTCGGATGGTGATTTTCAAAAAACAAAAGGTATTCGTTCAGAACAATCTATTGTTACGGATAAGATTTGTGGATTTAGAAAATTTGATAAAGTTAAATACTTTGGAAAAGAATATTTCATTAAAGGTAGAATGTCTACAGGTTATGCAATTCTTATGGATATAGACGGTCACAAAATAAACTTTTCAACAATGCCTAAAGGTTATAAAATACCAAAATTAAGTAATTGTAAGCGAGTTACAGCTAGAACATCACAAATGCTTCAAGCTGTGGTGATTTAATACCATTCGTCCTATGGACTAAAGACCATAGGTTAGACCGGTTGTATTTACAGATAAGAATACTAAGTATGACACAATAAAAGATGCTTACTATATCTATATTGATAGTGAATAACAGAGAAAAAAGATTAAAATTTTTATAAGACTGGAATTTATTTTTTAGCCTTATTTTTATAGTGTTTTCACACTATTTAAGTATAAAGATTTAATTATAAATTTAGAAATAAAAGGAGATTAGTTATGGTAGATATGAATAATATTAAAATTGGAGATAAGTTATGGTTTTCAGATTGGAGAACAAACCGTATTGTATATGGGTTTGTAATGTCTAAGTCTGAGTCAGTAATTTGTTTAGAAGGGGATATGAATGATACAAATGAAAGCTTTAAAAGAACTGAAAGTTTTATAGGAAATCGTAGATGTGAATGGTTTGAAGTTTACACATCAAAAGAAGAATTAATAAATGCTTCAAAAAGCAGTTTTGAAAAAGAAGTAGAAGCATATAAAGCGGAGATTACAGATACAGACAGCTTGTTAGCATTTCCTCTTAAGAATGATTTGACTTCAGATTATGCGGCTGAAACAGCATATAAGGAAAAAGCTATTGAGTTTGGATTTAATATAGAACATGAAGAGAATATAGAGTTAGACTAAAGGAAAAACTGAAATTGTTTAGGAGATTATTATGGAAGAGATTATTAATGAAGAGTATGAAATATTTTTGGAAGATATGAATAGGGGGATAACCTTTAATAGATTTCTTATGGTTGATGATTATGAAGATGAATACTCACACAATGAAATTGCTGAAGCAATGAATGTCTTAGCATCCCGTATTAGACAATGGCTGCATGAAAATAAGCCGGGGAAGTACATAGTATCAGTATCGCCTGACTACTGTATATTCGTTATGACTGTTAAGGAAGCACAGATGCGTAATGTAAGTACCTATACATTGCTTAGTATCGTTAAGTAAAGGAGAAATAAAGCATGAGTATAAATATTGAATATAAAATTAAACCATATTTTACAAAAGATACTCTTATGTCATTTTTGTGCAAAGATATTAATTATATAGATGCAGATAAGGCTAAAAGCTATGTAGAAGGATACTTAAGTAAAATTCCCGTTCAGATATTAAATGTGTTTGACAGTGAAAATTGGAAAATAATCATAACTAACGAAGATCTAAAAGAAAAGTTTGGATTTACTTATGATATATACGGAGTAACTGATTATGATACTAAAACAATTTATACATATGCGTCCGAAGATGCAATTCAATATGGGTTAGGCCACGAAATAGGACATTTTGTAGATATGTATATGGGAAATTTATCTCAAACTTTAGAATGGGATAAATTGGTAAAAACAATTAACCCTCAATATACTCCTGCGTATTATTTTACTTTAGGAAATGATGAAAATAAAGGACTTGAATATTTTGCAGATAGTTTTTTGCTCTACATAAATGACAAATTATTATTAACCAGGTGCAGTTTGGAAGTAAATAAATTCTGGAATAGATTATTCGATTATTTGGATGATATTTTAAAAGTAATTTCAGAAAATACAATTAAACCCAATATTTTTAATTCATCATCTGATTATTGGAGCTTATCAGATTAAGTCAACAACTCGGCAATTGAATAACCGAGAATTCTCGCTTGGTATCTTAAATATACAAAATAAATTATAACAGTCTGTATAAAAAACCAGACTGTTATTTTTATGCAAAAAAATTCATTTTTATTTCTGTCATATTATTTAAAAAATAAAAAAGGAGAATATTATGAAAAACAGATTGTATTTTGACACAGAAGAGTATGACAGATTTTTTAATACAGTTGGGCTAAGAGACAACACACCGAATAAGCAGCTTGTAAGGTTTTATAAGTGGTGTTATGATAATGAATTTTTCAGAAATATAACAGATGATGATATATCAGAATATTACATATATAATTACTTACCCTGCTTAAAAAATAATGGAATATGTATAGGTGGTTATCCTTGGGCTGATGGATTCCTTATAGGAATTGACCCAAGTAAATGTTATGAAAAACCTAACAGAAGTTCAATACTTATAGAGTTCCCAATTACATCCAAGCGTGAAGAGAACAAGCTTTATAGGCTTCTTGATACAATTGTAGATGATAAGCAGAGACAGGCTAGAGACTGGAAGAAAGCAGCTAAAGAGTTATGGAATGGAGATTATGCAAAGTTTTAAATGCTCAGGAAATTGTCAGCTTACTGGGAGAAATAATAAGAAAGGAAAATTAATTATGAGCAGTCCAATTAATACAACACAGAATAAATGCAATAACAGATATTTAAAGATAACGATACATGATAATGATTTTACAAATTCATTAGAGCAGGTTGCTCATACTTTAAATAGAATATTTTTAACAACAGGCAGATATCCTGAAGAAGATGGGCTTCCGCTATTAAAAGAATATGTGCAGTCATTATGGTTTTCTATAGATAATATTTGGCAGATTATGCGTTGGAATAAGAACTCTGTTGGTTTTTCAGAAAATCCTGAAGGAATTTTTAAACCGGTATTAGAGTTTGTAGAATATGAAGATATTCCTGACTGGGATGATAATTCAAGCGTATATATTCCCATGTTTAATACAAACATTTTACTAAGATAAAAGGAAAAATTTTTATGAGTAATGAATTAAAAGATATTTTAAAAACATCTGACCGTTATAAGAAATTTACATTACCTGATAAGCCTGCATGTTTTAAGGATATGTTTAAGGATAGAGATTTTGATGCAGTACAGCTACACTCTACCCAGATTATTGATACTGAAGATGGTAAAAAAGACATTGTTGGATTTTACGGTATCTTTAGATGGACTGATGGTAAGATTTATTCTCTTGATGGAGATATTTATTGTGATGATTTCAAAGTAATAGGCTTTGAAGAGTTCCAAAATATACCAATGGGTGTTAATACCGGCATTGATATATTAGTTTGTTGAGAAAACAGTTGATATATCAGAATTTATAAGAAAGATTAAAAATAAGTGAAAGTAATTTATAGGAGGTACCATCAAGTATGAAGAAAGTGAAAATAAGTAAACATATAAAAACAAAAGCAGAGAAAATATTAGTTATAGGAAGTTACGGAAGTGGAATAGAGAGCAGACTATTAAACCATAATCCGAAGCAGATTAACAGATTTGTCATCTATCAGAGCATAGAAGAAATGAAAAGAGCAGGGGATGATTTCTATAATTATAACTGCATCATAATATTTTCAGCTTTATTAATATCAAAAAAAGAGGATATGGATTATTATAAGGATTTTTTGCTTTATAGAGTTGCTTATAAAGATATGTCACTTTGTCCATTAGCTGATTATATTCCACTAGGTCTTGGTTCAAATGAGGTTATTGTATTTGAAAGGGGTATAGGCGGATATTCAGCATATGAAAAAGAAAAATTAAATAGCAAATTTTTAAGTCAGGTAGAAGAGTCAGTCCAGATAAAAGCTAAAGAAACATCTACCGGAAAGATTGTAGACTTAAATCCTAATATAAATGATGCATATTTTGATACACTTATTTGTAATAAGTTTAAGATAGGGGAACTTGTATTAGTTGAAGGAAAACTTCCTAATAAATGGAATAGAAAGGAAAATTAATTATGAAGAATACAGATAGCAGATATATGTATAAGGCAAAGAGAACAGACAACAATGTATGGGTTCATGGATATCTTATTAAACTTAATCAGGTATATATGATTATTTCAGTGGATGCAGATACTCTTGGAAAAAGTGTTCCTATTAAGGAAGATACAATATGCCAGTGTACAGGTATGACAGATAATAATTATAAGCTGATATTTACAAATGATATTGTAGAATTTCAGCATAGAAAGAATGATAAGAACCCTGACAGATACCTTTTGTGGTGGAATAAGGAAATGAGTGCTATGACAGCAATTGATGCAAATAAGTGTGTATATGATGGATATGATTATACAGGCTTAGATGTATATAGTTCTATTCCTCTTATGGTACAAGACCCTTATGGAGATTTTTATAATGTCGAAGTAATTGGAAATATTATTGATAATCCGGAGCTTGTTAAGGTTAAAGAAGATTATTCAAAATCTTTTTTACCAAAAGATGCGGATAGGAAAACAGATAAGAACGATATTGATTTAGAGTTTTAATGGGAGTAATGCGAATGAATATAAATTTGATTTTACATATTTTATTAGTAATCATTTGTATAATTGATGTTAATGTATCAGAAAGTAAATTATCAAAAATTTTATGGTCTTGTTCTGGAGTATGTTGGTTAATTTGTGTGATATTAGACCTTATGAAAATGATGTAATAGTTGGAATATAATGAATAAGGAGAATAGTATGGAAAAATATATGACAGATGATTTTTATAATGAAACGAGGACACAGATTCATTCTTATAAGGCTGATGATAAGCTAATGGGTGAACTGTCACAACAGATTGATAAGTCATTAAGTGATGAAGCTGCAAAGAATACAGAGGATTTAGATATCTTAGAAGAATTCGGACCTGTTTTATAGAAGAAAATAATTGTAAAAATGGAGTAGGAATGAGAAAAAATACAATTTATGATATACTGCAAGCTAAAAAAGCAGCATTTGATGGATATAAAGTAAACTGGACGGATGTTTCAGAGCAGATAAAAAGTGTTTTTACAGACACAGATGTTGAGATTTTAGTATGTAAGAGGTAATAATATGGCTATTTATATAACAGGAGACATACATGGAAATCCTGTAAGATTAGGAGTAAACAGCTTCTATGAGCAGAAGGAGTTCGATAAGGATAATAAAGATGAAAATATAGTAATAATCTTAGGAGATTTCGGGCTTGTATGGAATAAAGACGGAGAAGATAAGAATGAAAAATACTGGCTTGACTGGTTAGAAGGTAAACCTTTTACAACAGTATTTGTAGACGGGAATCACGAGAATTTCAAACGATTATATGCATATCCAATAAAGAAATGGCATGGTGGAAAAGTACATGAAATAAGACCAAATGTATTACATCTTATGCGTGGAGAAATTTTTAATATTGAAGATTTAAGTTTCTTTGCCTTTGGCGGTGCAAGCAGCCATGATATACAGGATGGTATTCTTGATTATAATGATGAAGATTGGAGAGAAAAAGCTAAGGAACTGGATAAGCGTGGTAAATATATGTACCGTGTAAAGGATTTATCATGGTGGAAAGAAGAACTTCCGACAGAAGAAGAAATGCAGCATGGGTTAGAGGCATTAAAAAGGCATGATAATAAGGTTGATTTCCTGCTTACTCATAGCCCATCCACATCAGAACTTATATTAATGGGTGGTAAAGGCTTATATGCGCCGGATATATTAACAGACTATCTTGAAAAGATAAAGGCTGTATGTGATTACAAGAAGCATCTCTTTGGCCATATGCATGTAAATAGAGCTATTAATGAAAAGGATATATACCTCTATGAACAGATCATTAGAATCAATTAAATAATATTAAAAATAATAGAATACAATATGAATTTGCTAAATGATTTTAGTTTATTCATATTGTATTTTTTTTTGTTAAATAGGAAAATGCATAAATACCTTACTTATATTTGTAGAAGAACAAAAGATTATTTTTTAAGTCCAGCCATTAAATTATTTTCTCAAAAAATAATATAAAAATATTAATATTTTCGGTCAATCCTTATTTTTTTGTCCAGCGAATAATAGGAGAATAAAAAATAAAAAATCTTACGCCCATTTAATGATTTCTTGTCCAAGGGATAGTAGGAAGGATAACTTAGTATTTTGTTCTTCTTAAAATAATTTAAAAGTGAGGTAGACACTATGAGAGAATTTTTCAAAACCAAGAAAGACATTGAAGAAAGAATCAGAAATAATGTAAGGAACATAGCATTCTATGCTGATAATTTAACAAAAAAAGATTGTATACTTGTAGATTCATTTTTGAAATCTACAGAAAAAAAATATGATATTAATTACCATATTTGTGAAGTTAAGAATATCTTACATGATAACACAAACTTTTATAAGCCTTATGTTCTAAAAAATAATTGGACTGGTTGGGTATCTGTGGAGCTTACCAATATATTATTGTGTGACGAAGTATGGATCTTCGATAATGGATATGACAATTATAAGTTAAATGGTAGATTAGATAATGCCCTTAAATCACTTGAAAAGCCTGTAAAATTTCTTGCTAAAACATCAGACAGTAAAACTTGGGATTTTTATAAAGGGCGTGATATGGTCCGTAATGCAAATAATGAGTCTCAGGAAGATTATTATTATATAATTGAAGAGTATGATTTTGTCTCAGACAATGAAAGACAGAACTCTAATAATCAGTTGCGTCCTATTTCAAAAACCGCATTATCAGAAAAAGAATATGAGTTAGCATTTAGTGCATTAGAGCTTACACAATTTATGGGGGAATTAGCTATAAAAGCTTCTGTTCGTAACGATAATGAATTGTTGGATAAAATAAATCCATTCATAAAAACTGGAAATGAAATTCTAATGGATATTCTTTCATGTAATTCGTGCGATGAAGAAACACTAAATTTATGTCAGGCGAAACTTGATTTTGCTGCACCGGATGTTGAAAAATTGATTAATGATTATGATTTGTAGGAGTTATTAGTGCCAAATAATACTCTGGAGCTTTTAAGGGAAATATTAATAAATACATTTGAACTAATTTTCTGTCATATTTACAACATCAAATAACATAAAGGAGAATTATTATTATGGAAAATGATTTTATAAAAAGCGCAATTAAATTATATAACAAAACAGCAGAAGTCCTTCATATGACACCAGTAGATTTCTCTGAGATATCAACAGATAATTGTCAGATGTTATGGCTTAATACAGGATTCAAGCCTAAATGTTCTCAATATGGAAATATGCTTGGCGGGTTCTTATATGTACCTACAGGTAAAATATATAGCTTCAGATTTCATATTCATGAGCCTGGGCAAAAGATTGCCAGTCTATCAAATCGTATGACAAGCATTGAAGAAATCTGCGAAGAGATTATTGATCTTCCAGATGGCTCGTTTACAGATATTAAACGCAGACCAACAACTTTTGGACATAAAGCTTTCTGGCTGTATACTCCAATAGATACATTGGAAAATCAAGAGGATAGAGATTTAAGGCAGCTAATGCAAAGTATTACCGCTTATAGCCGTAAAATGCAGTTCTGCCAGAAATTAAGAAAAACTGATAAAAAGTATTTGAAGTATAAGACTGATGAACAAAATAAAATTAATGGGGGTTTAAGGAGATAATGAGTTTATGTGCGAATTGCTAAATAAATATTTGGAAGAAGTTAAACTTGAAGGAGAAATTGAAGGATTTATTGAAGGATTACTATTATATGATTTTTTATAATAAAACGCTTAATGTATAAATACAATTTGACAAAAGATGAGGCTAAACAAAAATTAGCTGAGTATAACAATTAAATACTGTGTATTAATATTCAGAAGCCCAGAGATTAAAATCCTTGGGCTTTTTATTTTTAATATGGATACATCAGATAATCATATTGCTAATCATATTATCCTACTGTATAATTATTATATACAGTAGTTTTTTATGTAAAAATTTATCGTTAAACTTCTGTCATATTATATATGAACACAAGATATAGTTTCCAAACACTAGCTGTAGGGGGGTATATGAATGTGTGTAAAATAAATTGATTATTAGAGTGCTAGGCGGTTAAGCTTCCAACATATAAGTTTAATTTAGCTGCACGAAAAGAAAGTGTGAATGATATGTTTAATAAGAATAAGGTTAGAAAGGTAAATGATTTACTTGATGTAGCAGAGAATTGTTTAAATAATAAGGATAGAGAGAATGCCAGAAAAGCTATGGAGGAGTCATATAATCTGATTAAAAAGATCTCAGGATATGACAAGACAAAGCTTTCAGTAAGATGGATGGAAATAGCAGAGAAGTCAGACAATTTAGCTGAAGAAATAGCTAATGCAGGACTTACAGAGGAACAGATTGCTAAGAAAAAAGCAGATGAAAAAGTAAGAAAAGATAAGAATCTTAAAGAGTATAACGAAAACAAGAAATTGATTGACGACAACCCATTATATACTAAGTGGGCTGATTATTTCTGGGAACATAGACTGGAAAATGATGAGGCGCTGCAGCAGAAGTTTGTGCCTCTTTCAATAGAACATTTTAAAAAATTAAGATATAGTACAGAACATACAGATTGGAAATTTCCTATAGAACTTGCAAGACATATGACTGAAGAATCATGGATCAATGAGTCATTAGGCTGTTTAAAGTATGGCGTAGATAAGTATTTATATTTTGAGTTATTATGTAAGAATGCAATGCATACAGAATATAATAATTTATTTGAAGAATTAAAATTAGATAAAATTTCAAATGACTTTATATGGAATTATAATGCCCCTATTAAAATAGGAAATAAATTAATAGAAACAAATTTAAGAGAAAATAAGTTAGTAGAGGAAAATTTAAAAAAAGGATTTATTACTAATTTTTATAGAGATCAACCAATTACATATCCAATAAAGGATTATTTACTCTCAATGACTCAGGAAAAATATAATAGCTTATCTAATGCAGGAAAATTTTTAGTAACATTATGGCAAGAATATTGCTCTACAAATATATATAAAGATGATATTAATAACTTTATAGATAGGATTAATGGATTAGATCAAGTAAAACACCAAATATGTAATGTACGAGATATTAAGGTAAATAACAATCAAATGTATGATTTTGCAACTAAATATTTTGAATTTGTTGAAAGTAATGAATAATATGATAAATTTATGTATTTGATATATGAGAGAAACAGATTTTATAGTATGTTTCTCTCATTTTTTGTATTAATATATAGTTTCCAAACATTAGCTGTAGAGGTTATATGAGTGTACGTCAAATAAATTAATTATTAGAGTGCTAGGTGATTAAGCTTCTAACATATAAGTTTAATTTGGCTGCACGAAAAGAAAGTGTGAAATAAGCTAACTTTAATGTACTATGGTATGATGATAAGCATGGTGATAATGATCAGTGTGTATGTCATTCTTATCTTAAACATACATAATTTTATTTTAACATTAAATTTATTTTTCTGTCATATATAAAATGTTCTTAAGATTAAAGGAGATTGAAACTTAAAAACATTTCTTGACAAAAGAGTTCAATACATTTAAACTTAAGTTAAGAAAAGGACATATCCTTAGATTGGATATGCCGCATTATTAGGGAAAAGCAACCTCAGGCCGGCAAGCATAAAGAGGTTGCTTTTTGTATTTCTACAATAAGTTTGCAAGGAAACCTGCCACTGTAATTGTACAGCTCAATACGTTGAGTACTGTATACATTACATGGAAGATATTTTCCCATTTGTACATACAAACGAACTCCCATCTTTAGTCTATTCATAGGCCTCCACTCCTTTCGATGCATTACTTATGAATGAAAAATATCAGTAATGCGCCCAAGAAGCAGCACATCAAATTCTAAGGAAATGTCCTCAAATATTGTATCAAAAATATATAAATATGTATATAGATTATTTAAAATTGATTACATTTTTGTAATCAGTTTTTTTATTTTTCCGTCATATTAATTTTGTAACATGAAACTAACAGAGGTTTAAGTTAGTGTTTAAACACAGAAAGGATTTTTATTATGGCGAACTTCAAGAATTACAATTCAGCTATACAGTCTAGGCTTGAACAGGCAATGGAACAGTACAAGGCAGCAGAAAGTTTACTTCATGACCTGGAAGCGAACAGGGAAGCTGCAGACACAGTAATTGAATTGCATGACTCAGCGATTAAAGGCGTAAAGAAAGAGATGCTTCGACTTGAGAAGCAAATGGCAAAGGATTCACTTAAACAGATTAATAATCTCGAAAAAGCAGGAGTAAGATTGGTTGATTCTGATTACCTTGCAGGATCATATGTAACAATGTTGGTTGAAAGTAGGAAATTAAAAGATAATAAAGGTATTGATATCACCCCAGACAATCTTCATTCAATATCTAATGAAAAGCTTTTTAATGCCCTTGAGCAGTACAGAAAAGAGAACTTATCTCCAATCAAGACTTCTCTTGACAAAGCGATTGATGCAGGACACCAGGTAACTGAAACTTCAAAAGAAGTAATGCATACACTTAAGCAGGACGGAATTGATCTTAAGGATGCAGCAGTAGTAGCCGGAATTGATGCTAAGTTAGCAGCTAATGAAGCCAGATTAGGCTTTATGCGCAAGACGAAAGATTTAACACAGGGAATTAAACATCAGTTTGACAGATTAAATGAATGGAGAAAGGATCACGGACTTACATTCCATGACATTAATGAAGCACTTAAGGCAGACAGACAGGAATACAAAGAAAACTTTGCTGAAAAGTGGGATGGTATTAAGGACAGCTTTAATAATACAGTAGAAAAAGTACATGATTCTATTCAGGAATTTAATGATTATCAGGCAGTGCAGCAGATGGAAGCTGAACGTCAGATGAATATAAGATTGCTTTCAATTGAAGGTACAAAAGCTGTTCAGTGTGAGGAACAAATTCATAAACTTGCTTTAAGAAGAGAAAAGATTATTAATACAGTAAACAAAGCAATTACATTTGGAAATAAGACAGCAAATAAGGTAAGAGAAACATTAGGTTATGATACAAAAGAACCAAACATAGCTGATGCTTCTAAAGCTAAAATGTTTGATAAGAGAATTATTGAACTTGAAAAAAACAGAGTAAAAGCATTAACAGAGCAGGCTAAATATATTGCACAAAATATTCAGATTACAAATCAGGAAAAGGAATATTCACAGAAAGCAGTTGAAAAAGCAAGAAATCAGTCATTTAAGGATAACAAAAACCAAGTTTTAGGGCATGTTGGCAAAGTGACAATTACAAAAAACCCATTTCATCCTATACAGAATTTCAAAAATGAGCATGAAGTTGTTAACACCGCAATATCATGGAAACAATCAATGGATCGTGAGCTAAATTTTAAAAATTATGCAAAAGATGTTGTCTTTTCAGAATTTATTAAATCAGATAAAAACCATCTTGATAATAGAACTGTTGCTAAGACAACAACTCCTGTAACGCAAACATTGTATAACATTGATCAGATGATACAGGAACAGGAAGCAAAGAAATGGATTATAGATGTATCTACAGATAAAGATAAGAATCTTGACCTTGATAAGGCTCTTGCATTAGCAGTTGCATATAAAGCAGGAATGGAAGTTAATTATTTAAAGGACCAGGATGCAGATACAATTAATGTTTCTACGAATGATTTCTTAGAAAAACAGAGTCAATTAAAAGAAGCAGATGAAATAAATGCTTATAAGTATCTTGCTGTTTTAGATTCAAATGAAGAAAGAGCTGTTGATGAAATAGTCAAAGACATAACTAAGAAAGAAGACAAAGAAGTAATTGAAGCAATTAAAACAGATGTATTTATGGATAAAGAAGGTAAGGAAAAGAATTTATACCTTGTTGAAATCCCTGCTAAAGAAAATGAAACTATTTTAAAATCAATGCTTGAACAGAATTTAATGCCTGAAGATGAAAGAGATAATGAATTTTTAGATATGATTATGCCAAGCAAGAACCCTACATATGCAAGCATTGATAACTCAAGTGTAGGATTCAAGGTATTTAGCAGGCCGTCTGATGCAATTAAATATGTTGATGCAGTTAAGAGAAACACTGGAATGGAATTAAAGGCGTTTGGTAATACAGAGCAGGCAAAGACTTGGTTAATTAATACAGCCAAGGATGCTAAATATCAGGATATTAACGAGAAAGCTGTTAAGCAGGAAACAGCAAAAGTAGAAGTAAATAAAATAGATAAGACTCTTAAAATTAAAAATGATGATGAAATGGAATTATAATTGATAAATTATAATGTAGCCCAGGGAATAATTTCCTTGGGCTATTTGTATTTAAGAAACACCGTAAAATACTTTTAATTTACTATATTTTAACAGTATATAAGAAAAAGTTATTATATTTTATTTTTCTGTCATATTATTATTAAATATTATTAAGGGAAGACATACATTATGTCAAATTTAAAAAGAATTTTTATATTAAATGTATTTTTTATTTTATTAATTGCTGCTACAGGATGTAATACTGTTGATACAACAGTTACAGAGCAGATTGTACAGGTGCAGATAATAGATACTTATTACAAGGCACCATATAATACAATAATAGAATCTGTTCCACAAAGACATGCTGCTGTATACAGAGTAACCGTTGAATATAATGGTAAAGAATATGATATAACAGGCATGGATGCTTACAACAAGTGCTCTGAAAAAATCGGAGAGACTGTTGAGGCAACAGCTAAAAAAACAACAAATGGAACTTATGAAATAATAAATATTAAATAAGTTCAAGCAAAACCGGTGCATATGCACCGGTTGTTATTTTTCTGTCATATAAATAACAACTATATTTTTAAAGGAGAAATTGTATGGTAGATAACATAATAGGTCGTAGATATCAATTGGCAAGAAATGAAAATGAACTTCTTGAAATCGAAAAAGATTTAGCTGAGTATTTGAATGTTCCTTATGTAAAATGCAGTTATGATTGTATAAATAGTCATAAACATAAAGACAAACATGAGATTGAATATCGAAAGAAAGAAGCAAGAACAACAGGATTATGGGATATGTGTGATTTCATAATTAACTACGAAAAATATAAAATAAAAGAAGATTACGATGCAAGTGAAGGTGGTTATGATGGAGAAGTATATGAGTTACAGTATCTTAAAGGTAACGGAAGCTACATTGTAATTACTGGATGCGCAGAGTAAATGCGTGTTTCCTTGGAAGAATGGAGTGATTAATTATGCTTAACGCAACGAATTGGAAAGAACTAAAGAAGCAGTTACGGCAGATACAAGGCAAGGCAGTTTTTAAATTAGAACGTGTTAATAGTATGAACGATGGAACATTTTATAGAGTGTTACACCAGGTAAAACCACATGAGCTAGTTTTCTTTGATGGAAAACAGCCAGTGTATTTACAAGTAGATACAGAAACGGAAAGCAAAATCGAATACTTTGAGAATGGTTTCAGAATTGGAAACTGTACTTATACACTGGATAGAATTATGGAGGTGTAACCATGAACGCTGTACAGGAAGAATGGGAGAAAATGAGAATTGCATATCAGATTAGATATGCAAGAATGTACAAAAAGGTAAGAGATAATGAATTTAATACTGATAATCACGGAGCATTACTTGAAATGAGTTATGTGTTGATTGAAGTGTTTGGATTAACTGATAAACAGGTACAGGAAATTGAAAGAAATGATGGATTAACGAATGCAGATATAGAAGCAGAATAAATTCGCATTTCTTTAGAAGGAAGGAGAGATATTATGTGGACACCATGTGATGAACCAGTAGAAGAATATAACGAAGAAACAGGAAAAATGGAAATACCTTATCATTGTCCATTTGCAGATACTTATACAGGATATGAAAATGAGATGTGTAGAAATTGTTGTGAACTCGGAGTAGATGAATGATTTGAAATTAAGACTTCTTGATATCGATAATCTAAAAATAAAGATTTGTGGTGTAATTTTTCATCAAATAATATAAAGGAGAATAACGATATGACTGTTAAACAATGTATTAAAAAAAATGGATATCAATCTGAAGTAAAAAGCATAAAACTATTTTCATCTGTTGATATAAGTTTTGTTAATTCTGAAGGAATAGATGATGAAACTCAGTTTGACGTAATAAGTGTTCTTACAAAAAGCGGTATAGAAGAATTAAGTGAATTATTTGATACATTCTGTAAGGAAAACGGATTCAAAAATAATACTGTGTATGCACTTACAATTGTAAAATCAGATTCTTCATTAGAAGACTTATAAAAGTATTACATAAGAGCTATTCAGGTAATCCTGATAGCTCTTTTTTTCTGTCATATATTTCATATCAAAATTTTAAAGGAGAAACAATATGAAAAATATGAAATTATCAGAAATATTTAATATGTATGATTTAAGTATCAGAAAAGACATTAATAAGGATTTTTATATTAAAGATGATATGAATTATTTTCATAGTCTTAAAACATGGACATATGCAGGGAATAATCTGCTTAGTGTTATCGATAATATCCCAGATAGTTTGATTGAATCAGAAATAAATGATATTTTTAATGGATATCTATCTGGTGAAATAATACGAAAAGTGCTTAAGATTAAAGGTATTCCAGAAACAGCAGAAGACGCAGTTGAGTTCCTTGAATATATCAATGAAAATACATACGAAAATGTAGAAGGTAAATTAAATTTGTTAAGAGCAATTGCGGATCCGGAAAAGTATATAGAAGATGATATTAAGCAGCATTTTATAACTAAAGAGGATTTTATAAAATACCCTGATTTTGGTTTTAATTTTACAGATATAGGACAGGGTGTTGGATATAAAGCAGACATATCTGGGTATAACTGGAAAGATATACCTGATAATGCAATTCTTTATATTCCAGATTGTTATGCCGGAACTTGGGGATGTAAAGCAACAGATGTATATACAAAATCAGATTTAGAAAAATGCATAAATGACAGGATAATGGATAGTGAGCATTTCATAAATGCTGAAACAATGTTTGATGAACTGTCATGGAAGATGCCGGAAAGCTTTTTAGATGGGCTTAATTTTGATTACAAGAAAATAGCATATTGTATAGGAGATAAGCTGTATTATAATCTCAATGAATTTGATAGCCCGGCACATTCAATTCCGGTTACGGTTACTGAAGTTAATGAGAATAATATTGTTTGCAAGGATAGCACAGGAACATCATATATGTTTGATGAGGATATGCTTGATTGTGTTACAAATAATCCTATGTACTAATTAAAAAAAATAAATGTGAGGTAATGATTATGGAATATAGTAATAAAGAATTAAATGAAATCAGAAAAGCAGGATATAATCACGGATATGATGTTGGATATAATGAAGGCATAGAAAGTATTGAATCAGAAGTAAGCAAATTATTAAATGAATCATTAGAAGAAAGTAATATGGCTGCTGCTGGATATGATGAAGGCTGGTATGCAGGAGAAATGAACGCATATGAAAAAGTATTCAACTTTATTGAAAAATTAAAAGAAAAGGATTTAAAAACTTCTAAAAGAGTTATAGGCTATGATGATTTTGGAAAACCATTACATGAAGGAGATTTCTGTACATTTGATGTAAATGTAACAGACTGGAAAAACAAATATATTCCGAATAATGTAAAAGTAAAAACTCTTGTTAACGGCTTATTTAAAGCAGCCCAGTTTGAAGGACAGGTTACATATAACGAACAGGATAAGTGTTATGAGTTATTAATTGATAATGATTATTGTCCTGCATTATATTTCCATGCAATAGAACCGGGAACATTAAAATTAAAAGAATCTAAGGAACAGACAAAGGAACAATCTTTTAGAAAAAACAATAAAGAAATTGAAAGATAACAGGTGGAAATATGAATGTAATGATATGTTTTAGGAATGGAATTAGTGCTGCAATAGCATCTTCAGCTAGTGCTAAGTTACAGCATTTAGAATTAAAAACAAAAAGCCTTGAAGAATTAGGGTTAAATGTTGAACTTATATATTTGGACAAGAAAGATTTAAGCAAAGTATTAGAAAAGAAAGAAATAAAGCCTGATTATATTTATTTATATGAAGACGAAAAAAATAATGAAAATGATGTAAGAGAACTTATAGAAAATAATTATCCGGATATCAATATCATTTCTTACAATAAAGGAAATAGCACATATTATGATGAATATAGTCAATTTCATTATAAGACTTATATACTAGATGAATTAATTCTGAATAACTTTAATAAATCTTTAAAAGCTGAAGAAAAGTATATAGTTAATACTAATTCTCTTATTCAGGATTTACATGTAAGTAAAATGAATATAACAGAGCTAGATATACAGATTCTTATCAAAAATAATAATATACATCTTTTTGATACTGAAAAGGAAGCTGATGAATTTATTTTAAAAGAAATTAAAGAGAATGTATGCAGTATTGAAAATGATATCGAAGATTTAAAAAAAAGTTTGGAAAGAAAAGAAGCAATGCTTAATAAATGTAAAACAACTCTTGAACAGAAGGAACAGGATTTTGCCAATAAATATAAACCGGATATAAAATCTAAGAAGAACATTGAAAGAGATATATAAGGTATTATCAAAACAATTATAAATATAACAAGAGCTATTCAGGTAATCCTGATAGCTCTTTTTTTCTGTCATATATAAGTTAATTATTAAATAAAAGGAGGCATTATATATATGCAAAAATTATCAGCAAAGGACAAAAAATTTCAGGAGGAACGCATTAAATTCAGACAGACCCTTAGAGAACTTGAAAAGGAAGTTAATTTTAAAAATAAGAAAATTGATGAGCTAAAGATTGAAAATACTGAATTAGAAAGTAAAATTCGTGAACTACAGGAGTGGATTGATAGACTACTCGAATTTACTGAATTAAGTAAAGAACAAATTAATGACATGATTCAAACAGATAAAATCATAAAAAAATATGAAGAAATGGGTTCGGTATTTAATGCAATATTTGGTGGTCCAAGCTCTATATATAGATAACTCAAAGAAAGGATAAAGAATATGCAGAAAAAATATGATAGGATATATTTAATTGATTGCGAAAATGTAGGGTTTTCTTTTTTTACAAGTCCAAATGATTTAGTATATTACTTTACCAATGAATCTGTAAGTGAATTACCGTTTCAATGTAACGAAAATGAAATTCATATGTGCCTTAAACATACTGGTTGTAAAGATGCATTAGATTTTGTAATTGATACATATTTGGGATATCTTATAAGAGCCTATGGAAAGAATACAGAATATTTCATAATCAGTAATGATAAGGGATATGATAACGTATCAGCTTTTTGGCAGCAGATGGGATATAATGTATACACAAATCCTCATAAAGTCAGAAACAGATTTGAAGATAATGTTTCTAAGAAATATTTTGATATTAATCCGGCAAATGATATTGATGCTAAAATAGACAACATTTCAAAAAATATTTTTGATGGATTATCGAAAAATAGCAAGAAAACTCCATTCGACAATAGTCGGTTGTGAGATGAATTGCTCTGATATTTTTTAATTTAACTAATAAGGAAAGGAGATAAATCAGTATGTATCGGACACGACAATACCATATTCGAAAAGGCCATAAAATGTACTCTTACTGCTCTGATATTTGTAAGAAGTCAACAAATCTATATAACAGGACAAATTACATATTAAGACAATATGCCACTGCTATAAGAGATTTTGAAAATCTAAAACCTTTAACTGCTAATCAAATGGAAATATATAAAAATGTGAGATCAACTACAGACAATACTAAGCATGAACCTAAAAATAAATGGCTCACATATGGTATTCTGGATTTTTATTTAAAACAGACGAAGGACATTAGTTATTACAGTATGTATTCGCAGTCAAATCAGCAGATATTGAAGCTGTTGCTTAGAAATTACAAGGCATTCTTCAATTCTTTGAAAGTATATAAAGTAAACAAAGATGTGTTTACAGGAAGACCTAAAATGCCCGGATATAAGAAAGAAGGAAGCTTCACAACAGCAATTCTTACAAATCAAATATGCAAGATAATTGACGGTAGGTATTTAAAAGTGCCGGGCTATAAATATAAACTTAATCTTGGAGAAATAGGACAAAATACTTTTCTTAAAGAAGTAAGAATTAAACATTCTGCGGATGTATTTATTGTTGATGTTGTGTTAGAAATTGATGCTCCTGCTGCAGTATATAAGATTCATCCTGAATTATCAGATGAACAGTTAGCAAAGAAATTTAAAACTTGTACTAATTCTCATAAATACAGAGTAATAGGAATAGATCCCGGACTTAATAATTTCTGTGCCGTCACAAATAATTTTGGCGATAAGCCATTTCTTGTTAATGGCCGGACCATTAAATCTGTAAACAATTATTATAATAAAAGGTTCGCAAAATTAAAAAGCCAGGCGGCACTCTGTAATAATAGAGAATACACCAAGAGAATTAACAGACTTACTTATAAAAGAAACTGCATGATTAAGGACAAACTTCATAAGATCAGCAAGTACATAGCTGAATATGCAAAGAATAATAATGTTGATGTAGTAATACTGGGTCATAATATATTTCAGAAACAGAAAATTAATACTGGAACTGCTAATAACCAATCAATAGTGCAAATACCATATTTTGTATTTGCAGGTATGCTTCAGTATAAACTGAAAGAATATGGAATAAGACTTGTGCTTACAGAAGAAAGTTATACATCTAAAGCAGATTTTAAAGCAGAAGATAAGCTTCCGGTATTTAATAATGCCTCAACTAAAAGTTATACATTCTCAGGCAAAAGAATAAAAAGAGGATTATACAGATATAATGACGGAAGCATAGGAAATGCAGATATAAATGGAGCAGCAAATATAATAAGAAAAGTATTCCCAAACATAAAAGGATGGGATAAAGGGGTAGTGGACATCCCATATGCTGTAACGATTGCGTAAAGCAATTGTTACAGGGTTACTTACATGTTGAAAAAACATGTAACATAGAAACTCCATCCGACTGATGTCGGTTGTGAGTAGTTCATCTATTGAATACCAGGTTAAAATTAATAATATATATGCTTCTTGGGCCAGATCAAAGAAAAAGGAAAGAAGTGTATTAAATAAAGATATGGTAAGGTGTTTACATTCAGTAATTTCAAAGAAAGATATAGGAACTCTTGTAGATTATTTTTGTACCTTAATGTAATGTAAGGAGACAATAAAAATGTCAGATTATGATTTACAGCAAAAAATTCTTCACTCACCATTTTCAATTACTGTACACAAAAGAACTTTTACAAACTATTTAGAAGTAGTTATTGCATCTGTTTGATATTATATAAATTAATTGTATTAAAAGAGTATAGCTTAAATGCTTATTGGCAAAAGCTATGCTCTTTTTTTCTGTCATATTATTTCCAAATATAAAAAAGGAGAAAATAATATGAAAGTAAACAAATTAAATACAGATATTAAAAAATACATGGATGAGATTGCTTCAAAATTATTTGAAGCTTCAAAAGCATACTATGCTGATGGAAAAGATGTAGTTTCGGTTGAATTAATGTCAAACTATGACTACGATAAATTATATGATGAATTATCTGATTTACAGGAACAGACCGGATATATTCCTGAGAACAGCCCGACAGAATATGTAGGATCTGATGTAATTGATACGATAGATGGAATAAAGGAAGAACATGAATTCCCCGCTTTGTCACTTGCTAAAAGTAAAAAGATATCTAAGGTTATTAAGTGGACTGAATATAAAGATATTAATGTATCATGGAAGGAAGATGGCTGTACATTAGTCGCTACATATGATAATGGCAAATTAACAAAAATCGTTACAAGAGGTAATGGATATGTCGGAACAAATATTACACATTTAGCAAAAGGTATTTTAAATCTGCCTTTGGAAATTAATGAAAAAGGACATATGGTTATAAGAGGAGAAGCTATTATTACATATTCATCTTTCAATAATTATATAGAATTAACTGATAGCAATTATGAAAACCCAAGAAATTTACTTTCTGGTTCTCTTAATAACAAAGAAGTTAAAGACATAATTCCTAGAAATGTTCGATTTAAACCATTTAAGCTTGTTTATTTGGAAGAAGGCGTATTAGGAGATAATCAATATAATTGGTCTGCAAGAATGGAATATTTGCGTAGCTTAGGATTTGATCCGGTTGAATACAAGTATCTTAAATTATCTGATATTTCTAATGAGGAAGCAGATAGATTAATCAAAGATACAATTAATGAATTTACTCAGAAAGTAGAATCCGGTTTAATAGATGAGCCTGTTGATGGACTTGTCGTATGCTACGAAGATGAAAAGTATGCTGCTACAGGATCCGTCACTAATCATCATGCAACAAGAGCAGGATATGCTTTCAAATGGCAGGATAAGGCTGTAGAAAGTGTTTTAGAGTCAATTGAATGGTCATGTGCAATTAATCATATTACTCCAGTTGCAATTTTTAAGCCAGTCAGATTAGAAGGTACAACTGTAAAAAGAGCATCTTTGTGTAATATAAGTGAATGCGAAAGACTTGGTATTGGTGGTCCAGGGACTAAACTTAGTATTATAAAGGCCAATAAGATAATTCCTAAATGTATTAAAGCTGATGCAAATGGTACAGTATTTGAAGTACCTAAATTTTGCCCGGTATGTGGTGCAATAACAAATATTATTGTTTCACCTGAATCTGGCGTAAAAATGCTCGAATGTACTAATCCAGACTGCTTTGCTAAACAGATAAGCAAATTAAGCAGGTTTGTAAGTAAAAAAGGATTTGATATCAATGGATTATCAATAGCAAACTTACATGATTTAATTGATATGGGATTAATTAAAAACGAAATTGACTTAATTAAGCTCCCGGATAATTTAAACGCAGATAACCATATAAAAAATCTCTTAATTAATAGATCAGGCTGGGGAAAAACTTCAGTCAATAATCTTATTAAAGCTATTACAAAGGCAAGACAAAGTATATCAGCAGATAGATTTTTGTATGCATTATCGATTCCTATGTGCGGACAGGATGTAAGTAAGCGCTTATTAGGTAGATTTGATTCAATCCAGGAAGTATTTGAAAATGCTTCTAATGGAATTTCTAAATCCGGATTTGAATTAATTGATGGAATTGGTCCTGAAAAAACTGCAGCAATAGAGAACTGGTTTGCTATTCCAAGAAATCAATATTTAATCAAAGTATTGTATAATTTGTGTAATGTATCAGATATTACGAAGAAATCCGGTAATAAATGTGCAGGTATCACATTTGTAATTACTGGGGATGTACATCATTTTAAAAACAGAGATGAATTAAAGGCTTATATTGAATCAGAAGGCGGAAAAGTAAGTGGATCTGTTTCAGCAAAAACAGGGTATCTTATTAATAATGACATAAACAGTACGTCAGGTAAAAATAAGAAAGCAAAAGAATTAAATGTACCAATAATTTCAGAAGATGATTTTATTCAAAATTTTGCTTAATTGTTATAATATGTTTATTAATATAAATTAAATAATTTGTAGTAGAGGCTTGTCAATTAATTTTGACAGGCCTCTTTAAATAAAAGCATAATTAATATTTTTAGAACATAATATAATAATAAAGTATAGTTAAGATGTATTAAATAAATTAAATCAGGAATACTTTATATGTAATTTAACAATGCATTTTAATGCTAATTATTAAAGTTGCAAACAATAAAAACATATGATATTATACTCGAAGAATTGTTTAAAGCTATTAAATGTAAAAGGAGGAATTAAAATTATGGCTAGAGGCAGAAAGAAAAAAGTTGACTTATCATATGAAGAACAGCTTATTCAGATTGAAGAAAAAATCGCAAGATGTTCTGAAGAAATAAAATCTTTAAAAGCAGCAAAGAAAGACATTGAAAAGAAAATTAAAGATGCTGATGCAGAAAAATTAATAGCTGCTGTAGAAGAGTCTGGAAAGAGTATTGATGAAGTAATCAATATGCTTTCAAAATAATAGCAATTAGATTTGAGCAAAAATTATATAGTATTAAAGAAATCAAGGGATTAGTGAAAACTGTTCCTTGATTTTTTTTATCTTAATTTCAATTATTATGTCTGTCATATATTAAATAGAATCATTAAATATATATTATTTTTTTAAAAATTGTGATTCAAAAAATCAATTTTAGAGGTTTAAATTTAATAATAATGATAACAATAGATGAATTAAAAAATATAGAAAGTTATTCAGACAAATTATTAGGATATGTTTATGTAATTAATAATGGCAACAATATAAAAATTGGTTGCACAAGTAATTTATATCAAAGAATCAAGTCATTATCTAATTCTAATTCTGGAGGAAATGTTATCTTAGACATTTATTATTCACCTGCTAATGCTATATATAAAACAATCGAAAGATTAATGCATGAAAAATTTCATAAATATAATACAACAGGAGAATGGTATACAGATATAGATTTTATTACAGTATGCAATTATTTAGATCAGCTTTGCACATCAGAAAGTTTTGCAAGATGTGATAAAGAAAGAAGATTATTTAATCAAAAACATAAATATATTTTTAATCAAAAGTATGAGTATATTAATAATTCAGAAAACATAGCAAATAAAAAATATTAATATAAATACCAAAATATTTTTTTGTCTGTCATATAAATAATGTAAATACAAACAGGTAATTTTTTTATGTAAAAATTTTTTAAAAAAAATCTGTCATATATTATATGTCTTTGATAACAAAGCATTGCCTCTTAGCCAAACGGTAAGGCCCAGGGTTTTGATCCCTGTATTATGCCGGTTCGAATCCGGCAGAGGTAGTTATTCACATATTAATAATATGTGAATTAAAATTAAGCACTTATGGCGGAATTGGTTTACGCAGCGGACTTAAAATCCGTGCCTTTAATTAGGCTATGAGTTCGAATCTCATTAGGTGCATTCAGATAATTTGTTAATTATCTGAAGTATGATTTTTCATATTTTTATTTCTCATGTGAGTATAACGGTAAAAGGCATTGATTGAAGTTATATTCATTTTACTCCTACTAATCATTAATATAGCCTGGTAGGGGTCATGTGTCACTAGCTCAGTTGGTAGAGCATACGACTTTTAATCGTAGGGTCACGGGTTCGAACCCCGTGTGACACATTGGCTTACATATAGGTAAAAACCTGCTAAGCCAATTTAATATTCCTGCATAGTTCAGTGGTAGAACAACCGGCTGTTAACCGGTATGTCGCAGGTTCGAATCCTGCTGTGGGAGTTTAATAGATAATTAAAATCCAATGTAATTCTTACGGATAGTATAGTGTGGTTAAAGTACCGTCTAATTCAGTTTCAAACATTAGGGGTATTGTTATACCGCATTAACGATAATATTTATCTATTACAAAAATTATCAAAGAATAGCAAGAAAACTCCATCCAACAGTAATTAGTTAAGAGTAGTTCATTGATAATTTCACATCAAATTAATGGATAGGTAGCAAAGTGGTCAATTACTCCTAACTGTAAATCAGGCACCTTCGGATTTCAGAAGTTCGAATCTTCTCCTATCCACTTAGAAAAAATCAATATGATAAAAAGGAGATGATCAAATATGTTTAGTGATTTTAAAAATTCAATAGGAGTATAAAAGGATTGTAAGCTAACTCGGTAGAAGCGTCTGTCTGAAGAACAGAAGGAATTGGTTCGACACCAATACAATCCATTTGCACTGCTGAAGTGGTTGTAAATGTAATTGTCTGAATTCTTTACAATTAGGTGCGAAACAAAATCAGATATATCAGACTATTTCTTCAGCAATATATATCTGATTATATTAAATAATGCGGGTTAGACAGGAGAGGCTCCTGCACAGGCTCATAACCTGATGACACGGGTTCGATTCCCGTACCCGCTACTGGGTTAATTAAGATGCCCTTTATTTTAAATACGATGTATTGTGTCTTAACTTAGTTTAATGGCAAAATACTTGCTGTCAAATGCAAGAGATTAAAGGTTCGATTCCTTTAAGTTAAATTGATTTTCTAATAAATATATTTGAAAATCTTTATGATTCTATCGTCTAGTGGTTCAGGACATCAGCTTTTCACGCTGAAAACATGAGTTCGAATCTCATTAGAATTACTGCTGTGTTTGTCATACAGCAATGTATTTATTCATAGCAAGCATATATAGAAAGGATATTGGCTGAAAATATGTTTGTATGTCTTACTAGCCAAATAAAAAAATCCGGTAAGGCACTCTCATTGGTTCTTTAGCTCAGTTGGTAGAGCACCCGGCTCATAACCGGAAAGTCCTGGGTTCGAATCCTAGAAGAACCATTGCTGTATAGCTTAAGCACGAATAAGTTATATAGTACTGTTGTTTATTTTTTTGTCATGTTTGAAATACAGATATTAGAAAGAACATTTTGCTGGACGTATCTGTATTATTCTACTAGTAAATGAAAGTGTTCGGTAGAATCTTTTTCTTTTTTAAAATATTGCAGTTAAATCCTGTTACCAGTATTTATGGGGGAATGAGCAGAATTGGTATTGCAGCGGACTGTAAATCCGTGGCTTCGGCACTCTAGGTTCAAGTCCTAGTTCCCTCACTTATATGCCCGCATAGCTCAATGGTAGAGCAACTGCCTTGTAAGCAGTAGGTTGTCGGTTCAAGTCCGACTGTTGGCTTTTGGGAATTAAATTCTCAAGATTATTTTACTTATAGTAATAGTTAGGACATTTATATTTAATAAAAAGGAGAATAATTTACATGAAATGTATAAGATGTAATATCGAAATGCTAGAATCTACTGAAAAAAGAATAATAAGAGTTAATATGATAGGACATCCTACAGAAGATTTACAAGTTATTAATATAGGTGTTAAAAAGCCGACTTTATTTTCAGGCAAAGATGAATTTAAAGATGTAAATTTAAAATGCAGAGTATGTCCTAATTGTGGAATGATGGAAAAATATATTACTTCTGATGATTTACAAAAATTATTTGGTTAATTTTTATTGTAGTGTTGGCAGAGTTGGTATTGCACAAGATTGCTAATCTTAGGTCATCTATTATGGATGCATAGGTTCGAGTCCTATACACTACGTTGCAATAGATTTTATTATTGCGTAAATTTTATAATTTTGGAATGTTGGCTCAATTGGTACAGCAACGGTCTTGAAAACCGCCATGTCGTGTAAATCCACGCTATTAGGGTTCAAATCCCTAACATTCCGCTGTGTTGTTAAGGTTTAATTCCCTTACAACATACTTTTGCTTTCATAGTTTAATGGTTATAACACTGCCCTGTCACGGCAGAGACATGGGTTCAATTCCCATTGAGGGCGTTAGACGGTTACATAAATGCAGATAAGCAGGCGTAATCGTTAATAAAACGAAACATCGTTAGTGAAACAGATGACAAAAGTAGGAACAAAACATCTGTTATTGTCTCGAAAATCATCCTACAAGTAGAGACATTTTTTGTGTCACTAGCTCAGTTGGTAGAGCATACGACTTTTAATCGTAGGGTCACGGGTTCAAATCCCGTGTGACACACTTATATGCCGATATAGCACAATGGTAGTGCGACTGCCTTGTAAGCAGTAGGTTGTTGGTTCAAGTCCGACTATCGGCTCTCGCTAAACAAAGTTCTAAGTACAAGAATGAGTTTAGTGCTATATTACTCATCAGTTTTATAGCTATGCTGTTGATGATACAGTCGAGGTTAAAGAGCGTCAGTGACTAGTTGCGGTGTTGTACTTCATAATGAAGATACGTCAAACTAATGACACACGGTTAGGTTTGAGATGCAGAGAACAAAATTCAGAAGGAAAGACCTAACGGATATAAAGCATCTTAGGGTTGCAACCTCAGTGATGAGAAATAGCTAAATGCAGGTGTAGTACATCGGTTAGTGCGCCAGACTTCCAATCTGGATAGACGGGTTCGATTCCCGTTACCTGCTTGGCTACTATAAAGACCGTCAATCTTGTAGCTATGCCATTGAGAATATGGTCGAGAGTTCAATTAGCGTTAGTGACTAGAAATGCGTTTAAGGGATAAGCCCCTTTGTAAAATTAAGGAAGCGCAGGCTGAGTTTGAGATGTAGAAACCCTGTTGAGGGTAGAAGGCAAGACTTAGATGAGGTATAAGCATCTTAGGGTGGCAACCTTGTGACGAAAATAGCTGATTATTGGAATGTGGTCTAATTTGGCTAAGACGCTTGATTTGGGTTCAAGAAATTATCGGTTCAAATCCGGTCATTCCAGCTCCGGGATAAAATCTCGATAAAGCAAAGTATCAGATAATGCACTGAGTTAAAGATGTGGTCTATCTTCAGATAGTTAAATGGTCAGCCACCGCTTTGTATGCTGTATATCCGAATGGTGAGGGAGCTGTCTTGAAAACAGTTGGCTGTAAAAGGCTTGCGGGTTCAAATCCTGTGTACAGCGTTAGCTGAAAAGTAGATGATAGTTTGCCGACTATACAAATGGCAAATGATACCGGTTTATCATCTTCTGATTAGGTTTTAAACAGAGTTCGCAATGTTACTTATCTTCACAACCTGCAGGGTTAATTGCTGTAAAAATAGTGATGTAAAAAACTTGCCTTATTGGTAGTCAATGCTAAGTTTTATTTAGTTTTATATGCATTATTTTTTTTGTGGATATAATGTCTAATCTGGTAAGACGGTTGATTGCTAATCAGAGGAATCCTCCTTAGAGGGGTGTGCAGGTTCAAGTCCTGTTATCCACGCTTATTGGCTAGTAGAACAATGGTTTCAGCAGACTGTTAATCTGTGTGTTGTGGGTTTGAGTCCCACTTAGCCAGCTTGTTGTTCTTTTCAAGAATGATATTATTCATTATCGTATCAGTAATGAGCGTAGTAAAAATAACAAGAAGGAGTAATGATTATGAGTAATTGTGGTCTTGTTGTAAATAAAAACGATATTAACACATTTTTTCAAAGCTTTATCAAACCTAAGATTTTTGATGCTGAATGGCATATAAGTTTAGCATTAGATTTTCTTAATATAACTGATAAAGATGAATTTAAGTTAGATGATTTATGTAATCCTGAATATATAAAAGATGTTCTTAATAATAATAAAGATAATGAATACACTAAAGCTGTCCTCTATAGAAAAAATCCTGAAATGTATATATCGGGAATATTTGTATGGTATGATTTATATTTAAAAGATAATGAAAACATCATAAAGAATAATGAAAAAATAGAAAAACATATCATAAAGAATAATGAAAATGACAAGAAAGCACAGATGATTACAAGAGATTGTGACCCTATTCATGAATATGGGCAATTTGTCGCAGGTGTGTGTGTAGGTGTAGCAATCATGGCAGTAATGTCATTTATACTCAGTTTATAACAAGAATAGGAGAATTATGGATTGAAGATTTGGTTAGATGACATTAGACCAGCACCAGAAGGTCATGTGTGGTGTAAATCTGTAAATGAAGCTATAACAGTCATAGAAGAGAATAAAAACAATATAGAAGTTCTGGATTTGGACCATGATTTAGGTGACTTTGCAAAAGATGGCGGAGATGCAATTTGTTTAATGGATTACTTAATAGAGAATGAGTTGTTCTATACATTAAATTTCCATACAGCAAATCCTGTTGGCTTAGCAAATATGAAAAGAATGTATAATAGATATTGGAAATAAAGGAGTATAATATATGGCAGATTTGGTTGGGCGATACGCTAAAATATTAACAACAGCACTTATAGTTATCAGTATAGCATTGCTAATAGGTACAGTATTCACAAAATTGTTAATATTTAAAATAATTTTATGTGCAGATATTTTATTTTGGATAGCAATAATAGCTATGTACATCCGTTTTGAAATAGAATTTAGAAGAGAAGAAAAGAAAAATAAAGGAGATGATTAAATATGTTTAGTGACTTTAGAGATATGTTTAAAAGTAAAATGAATATGAGTTAGGGCTGTAAGCTAACTCGGTAGAAGCACTTGTCTGAAGAACAAGGGGAATTGGTTCGACACCAATACAATCCATTTACAGGATAGAGCAGATGGCAGCTTGCTAGGCTCATAACCTTGAGGTCATAGGTTCAAGTCCTGTACACGGCACTGTATAGAAAGGAAAAAGACAAGATGAGTAAATCTTATAAGAAAAATCCCGGATATACATTAGAAAAAGCATCAAAAATTGATAAAAGATTAGCAAATAAGCAGATAAGAAAAGAAGCTAATAACAGTGATATGAAATTCAAGCATTCAGATTTTAAGAAAGTGCCAAAAGAATGTTATGGATACAAAAGAAGATGGACATTAGAAGAAGCACTGGAAAACTTTAGAAGTGGTAGAAACCTTAGTAATGTGTTTAAATCAGAAGATGAAGTTATAGAGTACTGGAAAAAGTGTTCGGTAAGAAAGTAAGAAATTAAGTATTATTTGTGCCATGAGTCAGGTGGTTAGACAGCAGTCTGCAAAACTGTTTAGATTGGTTCGATTCCAATATGGCACTTGTAACTCAAATAAGTTACATTTACAAAGTTGATTGTGTTATAGCTCAAATGAGTGATAACTCAATTGGATGAGCAGCTTCTTTAATGAAGCAAAGTCGGAAGCAAATCAGACTTAAAAAGAAAGCTATGCGGTCACTGCTAAAATATAAGTGTGACATCTGAGCCATAACTCAATTGTGTGAGCAACTGCTCTGCAAGCAGAAGCTTGCGGGTTTAAGTTCCACTGATTCCATTATGCAGCATTAGTACAATGTATAGTATAGCTTTAAAGAATGGATTAGCTAAAGGTGAAAGGACAATTACATGCTAATAAAACTTATGTTTGGTTAAATTCATAGGCATATTTAATGGTATGTTTTAAAGGAATCCTGACTTTTAGCGCTACTATGATATTAAATTTTTTGGCTTACAAATGGCTAACATATAAAAAATAATAAATTAAATTTCATAAGGAGTATATATTATGGCATTTTTTAAGAAAGCATTTCCTGACAGGAAATCAAAAGTTTTAGCAATAGTAATTTTGACATTAGTTGTATTAGGTATTGGTTTTTTATTATACAGTAAATTTGCAAAAAAAGATGCTATTACTGCAGATTATTTGATTAATAATTATATACAAACAAATGAGATAGCTAGTTTACAAAAAATGACTACAGATATTAAAACAAATTATGGCAATGTGTCTTTTGAATTAGAAAATGAAAGAGACAAAGATACTGATCATATTACTGTCCAATATAAATCTCCAGTTTCAAAAAAATCTGAATATTATATTGATAAGATTGATCAGCAGGTAGGCATCTACTTAAAAAATGGCAGCAAATGGAATTTTGAATTAAAGTCTAAGCAATCTATTGTTGATGATCCAAGAACAGAATTTATAGAAATAAGCAATTCAAGCTCAGAAATAAGTTTGGCTGATTTTAATAACTTAGAATTAGTAGAATCTGATATTGAAAATACATATAAATGCAAAGCTAATATTAATGGCCATGTGCTGTTAAATTTTTTAGGAAATAATTACCAGGTATTATATGTAAATTATAATTCATTAGCTTCATATTTTGCAAAATATAATGAAAATATAGCAGTTCAATGTGAACTGTATTTTAACAAAAACAAAACTCTTAAGACAGTTATATTTAATATCCCAGAAGATAATTTTAAGGAATCAAATAAAAAGAGTGTAGATGTTCAAATAAATTCATTAAAGATAACTTTATCAAATGAAAGCTACGAAACAAATAATGTTTATGTTTCTGAAGATATAGAAAAAAATACAATTTCAGTCAAATCTTTACAATTTGATGATCTGTTAAAAAAAGTTCAATCAAAAAGTTAAATAAACAACTCAAAAGCTAAAATTTCGTGGTATGTAGAATTAGTTCTTCTGCATACCACATGTTGATTAGCCTAAGTTTAATCAAATTTTTAATTAACACTGAAATCTTAATTAAACTACATTATGTAAGAATATATAGGGACCAGTAGATATAATACTTAGTCTACTGCTTTGTGGAGTATATTTAAACAGTCCTGTGAGGTAAGGACGGCGATGTGCATTTCAAACATTACCGTAATTAAGCAAAAAAACTCACAACTAACAAAAGTCGGTTGTGAGTAGTTCATCGTATTTTAGCATATAACAGTATAATTTAAATCATTAAATTTACCATTTATTTGAATTTTTTTTATTTCTAATCCATTCATATATTTATCAATATATCCTTCAATTATCTTACCATTTTTAAATAAAATATGTTTTAAAATATTATTTGATTTTATATCAACAGATATATAAGGCTCAGGATTATAAAATATAATTTCCTGTATAAAATCTTTTACACAATATGTTTTATTTAATTTATATCCATTAAAATTAGATTTGTTATTGTACACTACATCAATCATAGTTCCCTCCTAAATATATATATTTATATATTATATATATGACAGATTTATCAGAATTTTTTTTTACATATATTTGTTCATTTTTAATTTTGTATCTGTCATATTAAAAATAAAAGATAAAAAAAGGAGAGAAATTGTGGATAATAATATCATTTTAAAGTCAAAAGTATTTAAAGTTATCACAATATTTACACTAATATTTTTCCCATTTTTAATAATAAATAAAACTTTAGATTCTGATACTTGGTTTTTATTAAACAGTGGAAGATTCATAATGAACAATGGTTTGTATACAACAGAACCATTTACTATTCATACAAATTTTAGTTTTATATTCCAACAGTGGCTTACAGATGTAATATTTTGGAACATATATAAGGTTTTTAAAGAAACTGGTTTGATATTATTTATATATATGGAAATTATTTTAATGAATTTTATTGCATATAAATTACTCAAATTAATTTCTCAAAATAATAATTTAACTTCTTTTATTGGAGTCATTATATTAGATGTCATTTCTTCAATGTATTTTGTTACAAGGCCACAAATAAGTACAATGATAAATATTTTGCTATTTCTTTTTATTCTGGAAATGTATGCAAAAAATAATAATTATAAAATATTATTCCTTTTACTGCCAATAAGCATTCTTGAAATTAATCTTCATTGTAGTATCTGGTGGATATTATTAATAATGACGTTACCATATATTTTTGAATTTAAAAAAATAAATATACATCAATTAGTTATAACCGGTAATAACAATTATAAGAAACGATATCTTATATATATAGATTTCTTAATTTTAATTTCCAGTTTAATCAACCCATATGGAATAGAAGCCCCTTTATATTTATTTAAGAGTATGAATTCTTCTTACAGTAAATCTATTACAGAATTACAATCGCCAGCTTTTGCAAGTAAATGTGGCTTGTATATTATTTTGGTTTTTGGAATTTTAATTATAAGGAGAATATACATAAATTATTCTAAAACATGTTTTAACAATAAAATTCAGCTTCGTTATTTATATTTATTATTAGGAACTACTATATTGTTATTTAATAGTGGACGTAACGTGACCTTTTTTGCAATTGGAGCAAGTGTTTATATAACCTATTGCTTTAAAGAAGTTAAATACAATGAATTCATATGTAAATTAATGTTAATTATATGTACTGTTATTAGCATATATAGTGCAGCAATGTTAGTTTATTGTACTGTCAATAATTTATTTATAACTGAAACTAACAATAGATATTCAGATATAAATGATATTACACAATATATGCTAAATAATGAAACCAATCCATCACAAGTTAAAGTATATACTTCATTTAATGATGGAGCATATTTGGAATTTTATGGGTTCAAATGTTATTTAGATGCCAGAATGGAAATTATGCTTAAAAGTATAAATCAACAGAATGATATATTCAATGAATATGGGAAAATGCGTTATTACGGAAATTATAAAGACGTATTTGATAAATATGACTTTAATTATTTCTTAATAGAAAAAAACATTAAAGACTACGAATATATTAAATATGATTCTAAGTATGAACTTAAACATGAAAATAATAAGTATGCATTATTCGTAAAAGCAAATGTATCTGAATAGATAATGCGAATAAATAATGGGAGGAAAATATGGGAATTTATAAAACACCTATAGCTATTATATTACCATGTTATAATGAAGAAAAATCCTTAAATAAGGTTATAAATGATATAAAAAATAATATTAAAGAATATAAGGATTATACTATTTTTGTGATTGATAACAACAGTACAGATCAAAGTGCTAAAATAGCAATAGATAATGGATGCACTTTAATAAAAGAGGCTAATCAGGGGAAAGGAAATGTAATAAAAAGAGCGTTTCAGGATATAGACAGTCAGGCTTATTTTATGATCGATAGTGACGACACATATGGAGTTAAAGATATTGATAAATCAATATCTTTAGTCTTAAATGATAAGTATGATATGGTAATAGGCGACAGATTAAGCACAACTTATTACACTGAGAATAAAAGAGTTTTTCACAATGTTGGGAACGACCTGATACGATTAGGTATAAATAAGTTATTTAAAGGAAATGTAAACGATATATTAACAGGATATAGGTGTTTTAGTAATCGATTTGTAAAAACATTTCCAGTAATGAGTGATGGATTTCAAATAGAAACAGAAATGACTATTCATTTATTAGATAATAGTTATAGATATATATGTCAGCCAATTGATTATAAAGATCGGGCAATTGATAATCCAAGTAAACTAAATACATTTAAAGATGGCATAAAAGTAATACATATGCTTATTAGGATGTTTAAATTATATAAACCTAAAAGATACTTTAATATCATTGCTGCAGGATTAGGAGTTATTTCAACCGGGTTTATAATTCCGGTTTTATATTCATATTATCAAACAGGAATAGTGGAAAGATTCCCTACATTAATTGTATGCGGTTTTACTTATATTATAATGATTCTTAACATATGTATGGGAACTATACTAGAAAATAGGCGTGATACTGACAAAAAACAAATGGAACTTAAAATAACAGAAATAACTAATTGAATAATTGGAATATAAGCAGAATTAATAGAAATATTATGATTCTGCTTTTTTTTCTGTCATATAAATTTTAAATATTTTTAAAGGAGAAATTATATATGAGAAAAAAGAAAATCAGGTTTGTAATTTTGTCAATTACGTTATTTATCATGTCAACTGTATTATTGGGTTGCAAACATAATATTCATAAGCCTATTGTTTTGCCAGATGATTTTGAGGTATCAGAAAAATCAACTCCAGATGTTAATGCTGAAATCAATCTTATTAAAGAACAACATGATAATTATTCAAATGTGAAATTTGATATTAAAGATATTTCAGAATATTCCGGAGATGCTTCAATTGAAGTTAATAATAATAACCCATATTTTACAATTGAAGACTACAGCAAAGGTATGAAAAGTTTCATAGAATTAAGTGATTTAGATTCATTAGGTCGCTGTGGAACAGCTTTCGCTTCCTTAAGCACAGATACATTAGCAACAGAAGAAAGGGGTCAAATTGGCAGTATAAAGCCCTCAGGATGGCATACTGTAAAATATGCCGGTATAGACGGAAATTACTTGTATAATAGATGCCATTTATTGATGTACGCTTTAACAGGATTAAATGCTGAACCTAAGAATTTAATTACGGGGACAAGATATCTTAACATTGAAGGAAATCTCCCATATGAAGAAGCAACAGTTAAATATATAGAGTCAACCGGTAATCATGTGTTATATAGAGTTACACCTATTTTTGAAGAAGACAATTTAGTGTGTTCAGGAGAATTAATGGAAGCATACTCTATAGAAGACAATGGCGCATTTCATTTTTGTGTATATTGTTACAATGTTCAGCCTGGAATAACAATTGATTATCATACAGGTAATAGTTCTGGACCTGAATATACAGGAAATGCAGAGGCAACAAATGATTCTGATACTGAATATATCCTTAACACAAATTCTAAGAAGATACATAATATTAATTGTGAAAATGCAGCAAAAATTTCAGATAAAAATAAACAAATTTATAAAGGCAATATTCAGAATTTGTTGAATTCAGGGTATACAAGATGCGGATTATGCAATGCTGCCTGACAATAAATTTAATTTGGAGGATTTTTCTATGAACAAAAGAACTGATTACTTTTGGAAAATAACAAAAAATGTTGCATTACCTAATGCTTATTGTGCATTTGTAGATGCATCTAAGCAGAATGGGATATTACATTTTACACATGAAATTGAAATCAATTTTTCACTTGAAGATGATAATTTTAAGTTTGAGGATGCATATGAAATATCAAGTTCAGAAATTTCTTATACATCTGAAACAGAATTTAATCAAATGCATCCAGGAATGCTTGATGATCTTAAGAAATTCATTGCTATTAATAATTTAAACTAAAATAATCTAAAAAAATAAATAAAATTAAAGGAGAAAACTATGAAGGAATATATTAATATTACAATTGATGATGAAGAAGGAACAACTAGCGCTGTATTAAAAGAAGGAAGTTCTGATGAAAAAATATACACTATACCTTATAAGCCAAATGAATATATTGATGATGCAGCTATTAGAATGATTGAGCATATAAAGAATGTATCCAAGCCACATTTAATCATACATAGCAATGGCCGTTATGCAGGTGAAATTGGAGAAGAGACTATTCTCCATGATGAATTAGGCAGAGAACTGTCAATAGGAGATACTGTTAAATTGTATAATGAAACATTTTTTTTAGGGGAAAGACCTGTTATATTAACATGTTTTGACCGTGTTGGAATCATGGGTATAGCTGAAATTGATATTAAAACATTAAATTCAGGTAAATATTACAAAATGTTTCTTTGCAAAAAATACAATGATATACCATATGGTTCAATAATTCGTGATGTCGAATACATGCAGGCATATTGTTAAAAATTAAAATCAATCTAATAATTATTTAATCCACTTATTGATTTAAAGCGTCAATAGGTGGATTTTTTTTGTTTTCTTCTCTGTCATATATATATTGAAAGATAAAAAAAAACGTATAACGATTAGGAGGGCTTATGAGCAAAAATGATAAATTAACAAGGAATAAAAAAAATAATAATATTATATTTATTGTATTAACTGTATTACTTGTATTGATTATAATATTTGTATTATTTTTTATATCAAAATTAATAAAAAATAATAATACTATTCATCAGCATGATTATCTGATAGCAAATACTGTAATAGATAAACAACTTGAAATTAACAATAAAAATATAACTGGATTATGGAGTTGTGAATTATCAGAAAAAAATAACAATGCTGATAGCACTGTGATTATGTGTTTGGACATTCAAGATGATGGAATTTTATATAGCATAACAGCAGGATCAGGTTATACAAAAAATAAATATGAGCTAAATAACAATCTATTAACTTATTCATACATAAACTTAAACAAAAATAAAGCAATTGTATCTGCAAATAGTGCAGCAATTGAAATATATATAAGAAACATATATCAGTCTGAGGATAAAGTATATATGCAAATTGCATATTCCGATGATATAGATGCACAAGTCTATACATATAAAAAAAATGATAATACTGAAAATTATTTTATTCCGGCATTATCCGGCAATTTTATTGACTTAGCATATAAAGTAGATGAAAAGAATATGGGAGAATCCTTATTGTTAAATATAGATTCTAAAAAAGAAGAATGTATGATTATTTCTTCATATGGAACAAAACATTATTCAATAGAAAATAAAAATAACCAGATATTTTTAACAAATACTGAAGATGAAAGTAAATATGAAATTTATATAGAAAATAATATTGTTTATCTTAAAAATATAGAAAACAAAATGTTGTATACTTTTGAACAGATATAAAAAACAGGAGGAGATTATGAAAGGATTTAAATATGCATTAGGAATTATATTCCCAGTTATAGGTGTTTTATTATTTTTTGTAGCATTTTTTGTATTTTTGTCTAGTAAAACATACATTATGCCAATTATTTTAATAACAGTAGGAGCATTATTAATTATATTCTCTAAAAATTTCAGAATTAAAGCTAGACAAGATTATGAATTTGATAAATATGGTAACAGCAAAAAAAAATATTCGTCTTTATCACAAGAAGATAGAAAAGTAATTGATATGGCTATAATGGCAGAAAACCAGACTATTCTTTCAGAAGCAGAATTTTCTTCAATGTTACATCCAGGTTCTAAAAATCCCGATAAAGAATTAAATGATTTGATTGGATTAGAAAATGTCAAAGAAACTGTAGAAAAATTAAAAGCACAAATGCAGTTTAATGATAGGAAAAACAGTAAAGCATTTCATATGTGTTTCTTAGGCAATCCTGGTACAGGAAAAACAACTGTAGCAAAAATATTAACAGGAATTTTATATAAGAACAAATATATCAAAAAGAATGAATATATTTGCACTGACTCAGCTACTATAATGTCTGCTCATGATTCACGAAAAATGAAGCTGATTTTGAACAAAGCACATAACAGAGTCTTATTTATAGATGAAGCTTATGCATTAGCTTACGATACTTCAGGTGCAGGACAGCAAATTTTAGCAATGTTACTAAATGAAATGGAAAATAGTAGAGATAACATGATTGTTATATTGGCCGGATATAAAAATGAAATGAAGATGTTATTTCAATTAAATGAAGGACTGGCATCAAGAATTAATACATATTTGTTCTTTGAAGACTATGATCAAGTTGAAATGGGTGAAATTCTTAAAGGTTTAGCAACCAAAGATGGTTATTTAATAGAGTCTGATGCATTTGAAATGTTAATCAATGTTTTGTTATACAAAAAATGCCTTCCTTCTTTTGCTAATGGAAGGACTGTTAGAAAAACATATGAAAAAACATTGCAGAATCATTATTATAATTTGTCATCAGGAAAACTAGACAAATCATACAGATTTACAATTACCAAGGAAGATGTAAGTGATAATGATTTAGAGGATAAATATTTAGTATAATTTTTTTGGGAGGATTAAAAAATTATGAAAGATTTTCTTACGACTTTTAAGGAATTTGAAAATGAAATAAGAAATAATACTCAGTATTCAAGTGTAAAAGAGTATGAGGAAAGTATTGAAAATACTGATGTACAGGATAAAATTCGTTTCTTAAGAATCATCAGAAATTATTACTCACATCATAGCGATGGAGAAATATTAGTTAAAATTAATAAGTCAAGTATTGACTTCTTAGAGAAACAAACACAGATTTTATTGAATTCTAAGTTAAAGGTTAAGGACAAATACAAAAGTATAAGCAAATCTCAGAAAATAGTTAAGCAATCTGATATTTATTCTTTAATTAATATGTTATGTAAAAAGAATATACTTAGCGCTTATATTATAGATAAGAATTCTTATTTACTCGGTGAAATAGCATTACCTGATTTAATAAGTAAATATTTTGAGTTTAATACAAAGCAATCAAATAAAACGGATAATACAAAGAACATAAATAATACAAAAAATAAGAATAATAAAAACAATAAAAATAATAAAGTGGAGAATGAAGATATTATTTTCTCTTTAATAAAACCTTTATCTGAAAGTAATAAAAAAAGATTAATTGTGTCAAAAGATGATTTCTATGATAGCGTTGATTCTTATAAGCTAGTTGGTATTTATACTGAAAATAATAAAATCAAAATATATGGAGAAGTAGATTGCTATGATTGATAATAAAAAAAATAATAAATTAAATAGGAGCCAAAAGAAAGCCCTTAATGTCCTAAAATCAAAAAATAATATATTTTTAACAGGTGATCCCGGAGTAGGTAAAACATACTTAATTAATTTGTTTATAGATGAATTAAAAAAGAGTAATTGCAATGTTTTAGTAACTGCTTCTACAGGCATAGCTGCTTTAAATTTAGGCGGGATCACTATGCATAAAGCTTTTTCTATTCCTATACCCGCATATGGACACCCTATTAAAACATCGTCATATACCTTTTTGCAATATGTGGATGTTGTGATTATAGAAGAAATTTCTTTATGTAGGAATGATGCTTTCAGTTATATGTGTAACTGCATTAAAATGGCAGAAAAGAAGTTTAACAAGAAAATTCAGTTAATTATAATAGGAGACTTTTATCAGTTACCTCCAGTGGTTAAACAATCAGAATATAATAAAATGAGAACTTATGGTTATGATTTATCAGGATATGCATTTACATCTATTGAATGGAAAACAATGAAATTTAAAATTATTGCATTGCATGAAGTAATAAGACAATCTGATGTAGAATTTATTAATAACCTTAATAAGCTAAAAGTGAGTAATAAGACATGTATAAAGTATTTTAATAAGAAAGTACAACCTAATAAAGAATTTTATCCTGAAAATGCAGTTTGCTTATGCAGCACAAATGTAGCTGCTAACGCAATCAATAAAGAAAAACTTGATAGCATTGACTCAGAACAATTTATTTATCTTGCAGAGAAAACGGGTAATATATCTACTGATATCCCAAATGATGAGGTTGTTGTATTAAAAAATGGTGCAAAAATTATCTTTTTAAATAATGATAATGAACACAATAATTATTACAACGGAATGTTAGGAACTGTAAAAGAATGTAAAAAAGACGGGGCTATTATAGAAACTGAGCAGGGAAAACTAATAAAAGTTGAACCTTATATATGGAATATATATACATATAAGAGTAGAAATGGCATTATCAAAAAGGAAATAGTAGGGACATTTAAACAGATGCCAGTAAGATTAGCCTATGCAATAACTATACATAAATCACAAGGAAAAACATTTGAAAAGATAATATTGGATCCTAAAGCATTTGCAGATGGACAATTATATGTAGCATTAAGCAGATTAAAATCAATTGACGGTCTTTACTTAACAGAAGAGATAAACGCAGAATATTTAAAAACAAATAAAAAAGTAAAGGATTTTTATGAGAACTATTCTTATACGGTTTCTGAGGCACAAACAAAGAAACAAAAAGATTATAATAAGAAATTAAATGCTCCAAAGAAGAAATCAAAGGAAAGATCAAAACCAAACAACAAGTCTAAAACTAAGTCAAAACTTTATTTATATAAATCAAAAGTAAAAAACAAAAGAAAATAAAAAAACAATAATTTTAATTTTCTGTCATATTTTTATTAAATATTAAATTGAAAAAGGAGACAAAATATGAATTACAATTTAGAGATGAAAAAGAACTGGAATAACAAAGCAAATCGTTCAAAGAAAGCAAAAGAACATACTTTTAATATGTCAGAAAAATATTCTGACAAAATATCTGATTGTATTGCCAACACAAAGGTTTATGACAATGATGTTGCTTCGTATTTATTACCTAATATTCCTAAGAACACGAATATTAGTGTAGAAGCAATTGACAGCGTAGGGGCTATCATGAAGTATGCGAAAAATATTCCATCAAATATTGCTGTTTTGAATTTTGCATCTTATAAGCACCCTGGAGGAATGTTTATAGAAGGCAGTATTGCTCAGGAAGAAGCATTATGCCATGAATCATTCTTATATAATGTTTTAGAAGAGTGTCCTTTGTATTATGATTTTAATAAGCATAATCTTAACAGAGCATTATATAAGGATAGAGCTTTATATTCACCGGATATTTTATTTGAGAGAAATAATACAAGTGTTTACTGTGATGTAATTACATGCGCTGCGCCTAATAAAACTGTTGCTCAGAAGTATCAGAATGTAAGTGATGAAGAAAATACTAAAGTTCTTCGCAGTAGAATTGATTTTATTCTTAAAATTGCTGCTGATAATAAAACAGATATATTGATTTTAGGAGCTTTTGGATCAGGCGTTTTTGGACAGAGTGCAAAAGAAGTTGCAAGTATTTTTAAGGATCTATTAGAAAATAAGTTTTCTAATGTTTTTGATAAAATTGTATTTGCTGTTCCTTCTGGAAATGGCAATTTAGAAGCATTTCAGGAAATATTTGGATAATATTTTAGAAGCAGGGGATATGATCTCCTGCTTTACTTTCATAAAGGGAGAAGAATATATGCTAAGAGAAAAATTATTTAAAAAATTATTAACTAAAAATAGAATTAACATTTTAGAAAATGCAATTAATATATTACTGTTAACACACAATGATTTAGATGGTTCAGGCCCAGTAATAATATTAAATAAATATTTTGAGTTAATTGAGACAATTCATTGTTCTAATGAAAATATGGATCAAATAATATCAGATAATGTGTTAAATGAAGATATATTAAATTCATATGATGCAGTATTTATAACAGATATCCATTGCAGTAAAGATACGGCAGATAAAATAAATAAACTTGATAAGAATAATCAGGATAAGATATTCTTATTAGATCATCATAAGACAGCCATGTGGCTTAACCAATACCCTTTTGCTGTTATAGAAACAAACAATCCAGAAGATAGCTTTAGTCATATTGGAATAAGAATTATTGATTTGTTCAATTATAAGGGTACTGGAACATCAGGTAATGCATCTGCAACTACTTTATTATATGATTTCATGCTTAGTGTTGTTAGTATATTAAATAAGAAAAAGCATTTACCATATGATTTGGAAAGTATAAAAGATGATTTTTTAACTGAATTTTGTTTCTATATAGGAATATATGATACATGGGATTGGGTAAATATATTTAATAAGCAATATGATGATTCATTAAATCGATTATTTTACATTTATGGAATGGATTATTTTGATAATATGTATACATCCAGAGCTTATTCCTATGAAGACATAATATCAGAACAGGATAAAACATTACTTTATATAGAAGATAAAAAAATAAAAAAATATATTGAAGGTAAAGATATAAAAGTAATTGATGTAAATATAAAAGATAAATCATATACTATATGTTACTGTTTTGCTGAACAGCATTTATCCGAATTATTTGAATATATGGAAGAAAAATATCCTTCAGTATATTCAGATAAAAATAACAATTCTGGGATTATTAATTTTTATATTGTAATAACAGATCAAGGTATATCATTTAGAAGCAGAGGCAATGATTGTATTGATGTTTCAGAAATAGCTAAATTATATGGCGGAGGTGGACATCCACAAGCTGCCGGTTGTGCTATTAATAAAGAGGCTCAACTTTCATATGTTAAGGCAATATTAAACTTTAATTAATCTATTAATATTATAATTGAATATAGCATTAAAGCAGGAGAATATTCTTCTGCTTTTTTTTCTGTCATATATCAAATAAATAAATTAAAAAGGAGATTTAAAATATGGAGTACACAATAAAAATTCCGGGTGAATTTAAAAGTGAATATGCAGGCAATAAATTTGAAGAAACCTTTGAAAGATTACTGGCTGATACAAAAGGAAAAGTTGATGTTTCGATATATAAAAAGGTAAATCAGATGGAACATGCTTTTGCTGAATCAGAAATAAACGAAAATGGTGAAATAATTCTTTCCCTGCCGTATGAGGATAAGCCTGAAGATATTTTAAAAGCAGCTTCAAGTAAATTAACAACAATCTATCCTTATCTTTGTGGCAGATATGAAAGAGAAACTATTGATATGTTAAACACAGCATTTAAAGATGCCAGTATTAATATTAAGGAGAAAACTAAGGAGATAAATATGACTGGATTAGAACGAATAAGAGAAGAAAGTAAAAAGAATGAAAATTTAAAGCAGCAGGAAGAAGAACTGCGAAACAACAATGAAGGATATGGATATAAAAGAACCGCCTTTGAAAACATCAAGAAGTATTTTGACACATTAAATGAAATATTAAAAGACACTGATATAGGTGATTTCAATATTCCTTTAGAAGATGAGATAAAATATAAGCATTATAAGAGAAATGTCCGTACATTAAGTGGAACTGGATATAAGTCTGAATATCAGAATGAATTTGGCTATCAAAGAGCTATTATAAGCTTTAATAAGACATATGGAAAAAATGATGAAAATAACCCAAACTTGTTTGCAAACAATGGGCTTTTTTCAAAAATAGCATTAAATTGGGATGAAATCCAGAAAACAATTGAAGAAGACATTACAGAGCGGCTTCAGAATAGAAATGAAGAATTAGAAGCATATAAAAAGCTTTCTAATGAAGGAAATACAAGAAAGGCAGCAGAATATGAAAGATAAAGATTTAGCATTACAGATTGCCAAGAAAGTAAAAGAAGTTGGCGGAATAGCTTATTTTGTTGGTGGATATGTTAGAGATTCTATTTTAGACATTCCTAATAAGGACATAGATATAGAAATTCATGGAATTAAGCCGGAAATATTAAAAAACATATTAAGTGAATTGGGTGACATACAGACTATAGGCAATGCTTTTGGCATTTATAATTTAAAGGGTTATGACTTAGATATAGCACTTCCAAGAAAAGAAAGATGCATTGGAACCGGACATAAGGATTTTGAGGTTTATGTAGATCCTTATATTGGGACACATGCTGCTGCCAGAAGGAGAGATTTTACTATAAATGCTTTAATGAAAAATATTTTAACAGGAGAGATTGTTGATGAATTCAATGGTTTAAATGATTTAAAAAATCATATCATAAGACATGTTGATAGTAGTACATTTAGAGAAGATCCGTTAAGAGTATTAAGAGCCTGTCAGTTTGCAGCAAGATTTGACTTTAAAATCGCCCCTGAAACTATTGAATTATGTAAAACTATGAATTTAAGTACCCTGCCTAAAGAACGAATTGCCGGGGAGCTTAGTAAGGCACTTTTAAAAGCCAAGAAACCTTCAGTATTCTTTAATAGTCTTTATGAATGTGAACAGACAAAATGGTTTAAGGAAGTCTATGCTCTTAAAGGTATCAAGCAGAATAGTAAGTATCATCCTGAAGGAGATGCTTATAAGCATACTATGTATGTGCTTGATGAAGCGGCTGATTTTAAATATATGCTTGAGGGTATAAATCATGTAGTTCCATTTATGCTTAGTGCTTTATGCCATGATTTTGGAAAGGCTGAATCAACTATTGTTAGAGATGATGGAAAGGTACAGTCTATCGGACATGAAAAAACAGGTGTAATATTAGCAACGCAATTTCTTGATAGAATATACAATAATAAGGAGTATACGAAATATGTATGTAATATGGTAGAACTTCATATGAAGCCTCATATGTGTTTTTATAATGAGTCAAAAGTGAAAACTACTAATCTTATGTTTGATAAATCGGTAGCCCCAGATGATTTAATACATCTGACATGGTGTGATAGTATCGGACATGATATGCTTAAACTGGATAATAATACATTCAATAAATTCCTTAACAAAACTTGGGAAGAAAATGATTATCTGATTAACAGACTGATTGAATACAAAGACAGAATTAAGCAACCACATATTTCGGCTGATGATTTGATTGATATTGGACTTAAGCCATCACCACTGTTTAAAATTATACTTGATAAGGCTTGGGATATGCACCTTAAAGGAGTAAAGAAGGAACATGTATTAAAACAGGTTGCCGATGTTCTTACAGGAGATGATAAGGCTGCATTATTATCAGCGATTAATAACAAGAATAAAAAAGAGCGTGATAATATTAATGCTGATTATGATGATTTCACTTTATATTTTAAAGAACAGGACAATTATGATAGAGATTGAAAGGAAAAAATAATGATAGAATTAAAAGGAAAATATAATAGTGCAAAAGTATTTACAGATAACATTGATAATGAAACAGTAGGGCAATTAATTACTTTACTGAATCAGGAGTTTGCTAAGGATAATACAATTAGAATAATGCCGGATACACATGCAGGAAAGGGGTGTGTTATAGGTACTACTATGACTATTAATAATAAGATAGTACCTAATCTGGTAGGAGTAGATATTGGCTGTGGAATGCTTGCTATTAAGTTAAAAGAAAAAGAAATAGATTATAAAAAATTAGATGAAGTAATTACCAAATATGTACCAAGTGGCTGTAATATTCATAAAGAAGCTAAAAATACTTATTCGGAATTAAAAGATATAGTTGCCCCTATAAATATAGATAATGCTAATAAATCTATAGGTACATTAGGTGGAGGAAATCATTTTATAGAGATTGATAAAGATAAGGATAATAATTTATGGCTTGTAATACATACAGGAAGTAGACATTTAGGAATTGAAATTTGTGACTATTATCAGAATTTAGCTTATGAAAGGTTGAAAGAGAAAAATATTGGCGGTAATTTTAAGGATTTAAGCAAAAGGCTTATAACAGAATACAAAAAAGCCGGTAAAGAAAAAGAAATTTCTAAAGCGTTGCAGATTCTTAAAAACAAATTCGATAATACAATGCCTTCGGTAAGTAAAGAATTAGCATATCTTGAAGGACAGGATATGAAGGATTACCTGCATGATATGAAGATTGCTCAGGAATATGCAAAAAAAAATAGATGTGCAATAGCATCTGAAATTATAGAACATATGAATTTAACAATAGCCCACAGTTTTAATACAACTCATAATTATATAGACTTAAAAGTAATGATATTAAGAAAAGGAGCTATATCAGCACTTAAAGGAGAAGAAGTTATTATCCCTATGAATATGCGTGATGGGTCTTTAATATGTATCGGTAAAGGTAATCCTGACTGGAATTATTCCGCCCCACATGGAGCAGGAAGAATACTTAGTAGAAGTAAAGCAAAAGATGTAATAAATCTTAAGGATTTTGAAGATAGTATGAAAGGAATATATACTACCAGTGTTGCTTTAAGTACTATAGATGAATCTCCGTTTGTATATAAACCTATGGATGAAATAATTGAAAATATTAAAGATACAGTAGAAATAGTTAATATAATTAAGCCAGTATATAATTTTAAAGCAAAGGATATGCACCTTAAAGGAGTAAAGAAAGAACATGTATTAAAACAGATGGCTAATATGCTTACAGAAGATGATAAGGCTGAATTATTATCAGCACTTAATGGTCATAATTAGTATTTTTAAATTTATACATAAAAAGCAGGGGATATCTCCTGCTTTTTTTTCTGTCATATTTTAAACATCAAAAATTTAAAGGAGAAAAAGATATGACTATTAATAAAATTATTAATCAATGCAAATGTAAGGTATATACAACTACCGGAAATAAAGTAAGTAAAAATGCTTTTGCTGAAATTAAATATGATGGGAAGAGTTTAAGTATTTCTGGTGTAATTGCTCCATTAGCAGATGGTAACTGCCTTGGTTCTGCCGGTCAGTGTGTTGATGAAATTAGAGAAGGCATTCCAACTGATGAATGGACTCCCGAAATGCTTAAAAAGTTTTGTGATATCTGGGATAAGTGGCATTTAAATGATATGCGTCCTTATTGCGAACATATTAAGGAACTTGGATGGATAGAACATATTCAGGATAAAGTTAAAATCGAAAAATGGACATTAACAAAGGAAGCTTATCAAAAGAAGGAAAATGCTGAAAAGAGGGCTTTAAATTGTTTAAGAAATGGAGAAACATTTGAGCCAACAATGGAAGAAACAGCATATGCAAATATGAAATATTCCATTGAGGTTTATGATGATGAAGATATTCCTTATAAGAATGCTTATGAATTAAATGAGAAAGATTGTTTAGGTCATACAAATACAAAATATATAACAAGAAGGTGGATCTCATATAAAGATAATGAACTTGGATTTATTGGCAGATCATGCCCTGTATGTGGTTATAAATATGGAACTTCATGGAAAATAGAAGAAGTGCCTCAGGATGTAATTGAATGGCTTAATAATTTGCCTGAAACAAAGGTAACTCCTGCATGGGTTTAGAAAGGAAAATAAAAGATGAAAAAGGATATTGTTGTTATAGAAGAGAAAAAGAACATCATTTATGACAATTATGATTTATCTGATAACTACGATTTTACCAAAGAAGATTTAATTGAAGAAAATGGCTGTATTCCTTCTGATGATGAAATTTGGGATAGAATATACTTTAATGATCGCATTAACTGGGAAGATGAACATTCAAATCTAAAGAATTTCTTTGATTGTAAAGGAAAGTGGATTATTTTTGGATTCACTCAGAGATGGAATGGAAAATATCAGACAGCGTATGTGTTTTCAGATTTTGATGATGCATTCTGTAAAGCTACAAAGGATTGTGATTATATTCGTATACATGATGCAAATGGCCATTTATATATTACATGTTCTCATCACGATGGAACTAATATGTATGAGATAAAAAAGCTTACTTCAAAAGGAGAATCATATCTGGAAAACTGGGAAAATAATTTTAATGATAATAGAACGGAAGAGTATATTTATGATCAGATCATAGAAAATTATTCTGTTATACCAAACTATTTTTCTATTACATATGAAAGAAGTATAGCATAATTATTCAAAGTCAGTGTCTTTATGGCACTGACTTTTTTATTAAAATTATTTTAATTCTGTCATATTAATATATATAAACTTTTTAGGATATTAAGCGAGAATCCTCGGTAATTTAATTGCCGAATAGTTCACTGAGAAAGAAGGGAAATAATATATGCCAAAAAATGGAATAAAAATTAAGTATAATAAGTGGAATAAATATGAAAATATTCCATGTTGTTGCGAAAAAGGTTATGTAACAAAATTTGGAGCTTCAACGATATTTTGCTTTATATGCAATTTGTTCTGTTGCCGAAGATTATTTAAAACTGAAAGTTTTTGTAAAAAATATGGTTGGGACAAAACATGCCGTACATGCCAACAGATAGGTGAGTATCATTTCATTGATAAAGCAGAATATTTTTCTAAGGATGATATAAAGGAGGAAATATAATAATATGGATCAAAACAACACTTTTGGATTGAGTGAAAAAGCTGATAAAATTATAAAAAAAATATCAATATTAGGAATCACTATATTATTTATTTTGACAATAATAGCAGCCATTTTAAAACCCCAAAGAATAATTAAAGACCTATTAATAATTTTTGGAGGAGTATTTGGCTTTATAATAATAATATGTTGTTTGGTCAGTATTATTTGTTTTGTAGCTGATATTATTTTTCATTTTAGTCAGAAACATTAATAACTTTGAAATTAAAAATAACATAAACAATTAAAATCAGTGTCTTAAAGGCACTGATTTTTTTGTGTCAAAGTTACAGCTAAATTTTCTGTCATATTACTTATAAATAAAATTCAAAGGAGATTTTATATGAAAAACAATATTAATAATGTAAAACCATTAAATAACTCATATGTTTTAAAAGGAAAGAAACTGCAAGGCATCTTAGCAGAAAATGATATAACTCAGATGGAATTTTCAGAGATGCTAGATATTAACATGTCAGAATTATCAAAGATGATTCATAATAAACGAACTACCCCTGCAGATACATTAAATAAAATGTGTGATTTACTGCAGATTAATGCTACAGATATTGTTAATGAGACAAAAGAACTTCATAAAGAAAAAAATATTCCAATTACTGCTTCTAATTATAAATGGAATAGAGATTATTTTAATATGACTCTTAAAGCTAAAGGAATGACCATTCATGAGTTATGCAAAATTATAAAAAGAAATACAACTAATTTTTCAAGCTATGGCTTAGGAAAAACTAGACCATCAATCCAGACAGTTAATAAAATCTGTAAGACACTTGGATGTAACCCTAAAGAATTAATTAATGTTAGCGGTGAGGAATTAAATGATATTCTTGGATATAAATTATTTGAAATACCTTGTGAAATACCATGTGATTCAAATAATAATATTACAGATAAATCTGAAATAACTGCTGCAGTTATTGAAAATACAGATGCAAGTACAGATAAGGATACAAATGAATCTAATTTAGAAATCGATGAATCAGCTAATGAAAAGATGTATGTTCCAGAATATAAGCATTTTGAAAATCAGAATGTAATTCTTAACATGGAAATAATTAATGAAAATATTCTTATGTTAGCGAAAGATTTTGAAAATAAGTATAAATCTTTATATGCACAGGTAGATGAATTGAAAAATCAAAATAAGATTTTAACAGATAAGATTAGCACCTTAGAAGATAAGCTTGCTATCAAGTCACAAATAAAAGATACGCTTACTAACAATGTTAATAATGATAATAATTCTATACATACTGCAACTATTTGGGAAAATAATAGATGCAGTGACAAAGAAATGGATAATATTGTCAATTCTACTATAGTACATGATACTTCAGACGATTATAAAAGAAAGATATATAAGCTTGTTTCATACATAAGCCGTAAAAAGAATTTGATATTTAATCAGATTTTACATGATAGTTATACTCAGTTTACTAATACATATGGCATTAACCCTAATGAATTAAGAAAGGAAGCTAAACTATCAAATACAATTGATGCTATTTATAATCATCCATTAGCAAAAGATATTTTCTTTAATATGATGTGTTCTAACGCAACAAATGTATAAATTGATATTTAATATAACTACGGTCACAAAAATAGACTAGAAAGGAGCACCTATGAAACCAGAAGAAAGAATTGTAAAAGCAAGAATGAAAAATTCTAATAACTGGATTAAAGGATATTACATTTATGATTCTACAAATAAAAAGCATTTTATATATCCTTTAGATAATAGTGCTATTAAGAATGAACTTACAGAAATTGATGAAACAACATTATGTTATTTCATAGGATTAAAGGATAAAAATAAAATTCCTATTTATAGCAATGATATTGTAATCATTGATAATGAGCCGGATTATGAATATTTTATAGTTGAGTGGAACACAGATTTGGCTAGATTTGTTCTTAACGGTGACACATATATGGTTGATTTTGATAACTATAATTCAACTGATTGTGAAATCATTGGAAATAAAGTTGGATATCCTGAATATGATTTTTTAAATAAACATATATGATCAATTTAAAGCAGGGATTATTTCCCTGCTTTAAATAAAAATAAGAAATTGTAAACAAGAGTTTCAATAGAAGAATGGAGGAATAAATATGTGCATGTATTGTGAAAGAAGAACAGATGTAAAATTTGGATGGGAACAACCGAAACTTCCATACCATAGTGACAATCTAAACGAAGGTAGACTGAATGGAAATGTATTAGAAAATGAAAAATGGGACGGTGTTATTCATAATTATCAAACCACTACTCCAGAATTAATTCTCACTTGTCCTGGTTATTTTAACGGAGAGGGTGTTGGTTCTATTTACATTCCAATAAAATATTGTCCTGAATGTGGAAGAAAATTGGGAAATAAAAAATCATAAGAAATGAGGATTTACTAGGAAGGTGAAATTATGAGTCAAAGCAATTACGAAAAATATGCAGTGGTTAAGCAACAGGAATTATTACACAAGGAGAGAAATTTGCAGCAAGCTATTAGTTGTCTTAGAGACAGAAAAAAATTTGTATCGTTGCAATCTATTGACAGTGTAATAGATTTTGTTGCTGATTTATATGATTTATCTATTGATGAAGTTAAAAGAGCAATGGACGGAGAAGAATATTGGTGTGTATGAAATCGCATCTCAAAGATAGATTGGAGGAAGATAATGTGAAATTATATTGGGTATCATTACTTATTCAGGATACAGAAAATAGTAAGCTTTGGGTTTCTGCAATGTCAAGTGGGTGTACAAATCTTGGAGAAGCTATGGAGACAATTAACAGAGGTAGGAATAATTATCGAGTATTGTCTGCATGGATTGATATATTTGATGAAAGTGGAAATAAATCTACGGTATTTCATGAATGTTATGTTAATGCCATAGGCAATGTGGAATAAGAAGAAATGGATAATTTACAGTGAAAGGTTGTGATTGTAATGAGAAATTTTAGAGTAAATGGAATAAAAATACGTATAGAATAGATATACGGCTGGAATGGAAATTAATTCATTCAATCAGAAGTATGATGTAATGATGTTCAACACGGCTTATAATGCATGGACAAGATTATGTTCTTGTATGACTATTGTAGAAGGTAAGGAAATTGCTATAGAAAAAATAGAAACTATGCAGGAATTAGCAATAGTGATATAATAATACATAATAATAGAAAGGAGGAGGAATTAAATATGCTTAGTGAAGAACAGATAAATAAAGCAGGATTGTTGCATAAAATTCAATTTGCAGTGGAAACAGTAGATGTTTCTAAATTTTATGAAGCAATAATATTATATTCAATGGAATATAAATGTGAAGTTCCTACTGAGGCAGCAAAGCTTGTCGAAGCACAGGAAAGAAAAGTTTCGCATGATGAGTTAAAACAGCTAATGCAAGAAATAGCAATGCCTATAATTAACAAGATTAAAACAAATGGAGAATGGAAATAAACATTTTCTTTTTAATAGATACATAGTGGAGAATAAAGAAGTAGATTTCAAAATCGGATTAAAGGTTGATTTCAAATATGAATATTCAAAGTATTTCAAAGAATGAAAAAGTAACCATAGATTTAAGTCCAGACGATCTTGTAATGATTTGCAACGCAATATATTGCTAATCTAATGAAGTAAAAAGTAAAAAAAGTTTTTGCTCCATTTATAATGACATGATGATGACAAGAGATTTATGTCAATATAGTCACATTGATGACTTCTGCTTACAGAATATTGTCAAATGTAGAAAAATATAGGCAAATGTCCAAATGAAGTTTTGAAATGATAATTGGCTACTAAAAAATAGGAGATAAAAAATATGATTACAAGAAATAATTCAAAAATTACAGTAGATAATAAAGAAAGACTAATTAACATCAAGGAATTAAGCGATTTATCAAGAAAATATTTACCAGATGATATGTCTGCCGAATATAAAGACAAATTTGTTGATGAAGTTATTTTTAGAATTTCGGATTTAGAATTTGACAGAATTGATACAAATGGAAAAACAATTGAAGAGTATTATTTTGCAGCTTGTCTGGCATATGCAGAAGAAAATGGATTTTCGCAATTCTTTAATGAGGAAGACGATTTGAAAATTTTTGATTATTGTGGAATAGAATTATAAACATGATGAAAAGCACATTTGAAAAAGTATAATTAAAATTTGCTATATAATAAGTGCTATAATTATACTGTGCGATAAAGAATAATAGTCGGATTAAGAAAAGAGTTAAAGTTGTACATTGCTTTAACTCTTTTTTTTATTTTTCTGTCATATATTAATTACATAATTATATTAAAGGAGAAAACAAATTTTGCATTTGTTTTATGGAAACCCTTTTTAAATAAAGGTTATGTTGAGCGTAGTTAATTCTACGATTTAAGTAATTACGCTTGATATAACCACATTATTGTTGTTGTTCAAGTACACCCAAACTTAAATAACTCTAAAGAAATTTAGTTGTTCATTGACATTCGTTAATGAAAAATAAGGAGGAATATATTATGAACAACAACAATAATAATATAAACAACAACAATAATAATAACAATATTATAATAGATATTGTTACATTTATATTTATGGCAATTGAATTTATTATTATAGTAATCAATGACCATAATATAGAACTTTGCAAGGATCTTATTCTTTTTATAGGTCCAAGCCTTTTTGAGGTAATTAACGCACTTCAGATAGCAAAGAATAATAATGAAAATATGAAGAGTGCTATGAATATTACAAATATTATAGTACTTATTCTTAATATTATTGTTCTAATTGCAGTAGCAATTTTTGCAATTGAAGGTGTAGTAATGCCTGTAGCTGTAGAAATTGTGCTTAAGGTAATTGTAGCACTATTTCCAATAAAAAACATTATTAATATTGTCTATGACTTTATTAACTAATTTTATCGCAATTAAATAAGAAAACTCAATTCAACTAATGTTGAATTGAGTAGTTCATGGATTTTAAGAAAGGGGAGTGTAATATGTTAAAATATTGAAAAATTTTAATATATTACACAAAGATTTTATGAATATAGAATTATGTATTTTATATTTTGTCGCAGTTATAGTAGTTGGTGTAATATTGGGTGTGCTGATTGCTAAACATGACAAGAAAAGAAAATAATAATTCTCTCATACTTTACATACGACTGATGCTATATGCCAAAAAAGTCAATAGAGCAGATGCTCTTATACAGAGAGGAAAATTAAATTAAAAAACTGAATAATAATAAAAAAGCTTCCGTAATGGGAGCTTTTTTTTATGTGTATTTTAAAATGTACATTAAAAATCTGATTGTTATTTCAAAAAAACGATTATGAATATATATACTTGAAATTTCTAAAAACATCTGTCTGTATTTTTCTGTCATATATATTGTATCTACATTAACAAGGGAGACATACATATTGTATGTACTCTCTTATTTTTTTTAAAGGAGGACATACAATATGTCAATTAAAACAGAACAGACAAAAACAGTTACAACAAAAAGAAAAGGAAGAGCAGCAAAGGAATATGATTATAACTTATTAAGTTATGATGCAATTAAAAATTTTCAGAGAATGATAAACAGTAAGATGATTTCTAAAGATGAATTGTATGAAATTATTACAAAGTCAGATCTGTATAATTATTTAATGAATCAGGACACTAGGTATATTTATTTCTATGGCAACCCTGAATTTGATAATTTAAAAGAGTACAGAGAAGATTTATCATTAGCAGCATCAGAAAGAACAATTAGATTCATATATCAGACAATTAAGAATGATTTTAATGTTGAAGCTGGAAAGAATTTAAAATTCTCTGAAAATATCGATTCTACATCCATAAAAAGTTACTTTCTAAAAAATTTTAAAGGTCTTTTAATCAGAGAGGTTCTTTTACCAATTAGCCAGTATGAATTTCCAAGAGCAACAGCTTATACTCAGGAATTATTAAACAGCTTCCATAAGTCAGCAGGATATGAAAAGAAAGTATCTTCTTATTCAATTGAAAGTATTATGAAACATATTAATAATTCTTACAATGTGAGAACTCAGAAGGCATCAGAAAGAGGTAATGCTGTTAAGGAAAGAAAGATTAATCTTAAAACAGCCTTTACTGTTTGGGAAGCCTATACGCCTTTTGGCCAGACTCCAACCTTTGATGATGATAAGAACCGCAAGTACCTTGAAGATTTTGAAACAAGTATGAGAACAAAGCACTCAAAGTATTCAACTGAAGCTCCAGCGGCTAAATTAATTTCTGCAGTATTAGATTATAATTTAGTGGATAAAATTGCTAGAGAACTGTTTATTGGAAAAGATTATGATTTCTTTAGATTATGGTTTGATCAGGCGTATTTTACTAATGACTGTATGAGCAGTGTTCACCCAAATAGTACATTTGCAAAAAAGTTCCCTGAATATATTGAATCAAATCGTTGGACTCCTGTACAGAAGAAAATTGATTCTCAAAGAATTGTGCTTATCCAAGAATTAATTAAGAGAGGTTTGATTTCAACTGATACAGAATCCAGTTCTAAGTATACACAAAAATTACTTAGGAGTGTATACGAATGTAATATTACTGATATTACTGATGAAAATATTATTGTGAATATTGATCCTGAAAATGTAATTGATTTTGCTTCAAAGAAGGCTGAGATTGAAACAAAGAATACTTCATTTGACAATATAGTATTTTCTTTGGAAGATGAAGAAGAATTTCTTACAGTAAAGTCTGTTTAAAATAAGAAAGAGGTTGTTAAGCCTCTTTTTTATTTTGTGTAATTATATACGGTAAATACACATTAGGATAGTGTAATATGTCATACACCTTCTTCAAAGCCTTTCTTTCATTTTTTTATCTTTAAAAGCATTTCTTTTACATCTTCCACAAATTACTTATACTCTCCACAACATCATATAATATTTGCCTGATTATGCCATTTGTGCCTATAAAATGCTCCCCTGAACAAACAAAAGGCATAATATACTCCAACAGCTTTTTCATAACTTTATTCAATATGCTCCTATATTTTCCACCAATATCTTATCTTATGCCTATATATAATTGCTATAATCTAAACAATATCTACTTTTACACAAAAAAAATACCTATATTAAATTCCATAGAACAAATTCTTTAACTCACAGCCATAGCAATGCCTTCCTTAAACATACCAATGCCATTCCCTTCTTCAATAAATTGTTCATATTTTTTGTTTATGGATTCTTTTACATAAAAATAACATCATCTATTATCAAAACAGCTCCTTTAAATACTTCCAATAACCGCTTTTATATCATCATCAATGCATTATTATTACTTCAATATGCCTTATTTTACTTAGCATACCCTTTTATATTGCTTATTTTGCCCAAATAAGCCTTTTTATTATAAATTCAATAATTTAACTTACAATCCTTAAAATCCCCGATTTGAGCCTTAAAATAAGTTTCTATGCCATTCCAATTCATTTCTTTTATTAAGATGCTATATTCAATAATATAAGTAACATACAAAGGCATATATAAGTACAAGCAGGCAACTGGCAAGGCTGTGCATCTATTATTTATAATCTATAAATTAACTATATGATGTTAACATACTGTTGTTTTTATATCACATAATTACCATATTGATGTTATATAAATTGCATATTTATACGCATTATATATCTATATATTGTTATTAAAACTTACATTATTTATCATAAAATAACCCATATGTTGTTATTAAAATCCACAAACTTATATACAATAATATCTATATGTTGTTATTAAAATTCATTAATTTGAAAATAATAATACCTATATCTTGTTATAATTATTGACATATTTAAACCAATTTTAAAACATATAAAGACCAATAAATACCAATATGATGTTATAAAATATGTACAATATGCTTAATATCTGATACTATTAAACTTAACTAAGCAATATAATAATACCTGTATGATGGTATTATTGTGTTCAAATAAGCAAAGAGAGAACCCAATGAAGCAATTAAATTATTTCCAATTTATTGAACATATATATAAATCAATCATTAATAATAATCCAAATTACCCTGACATTGAATATGCACTTGATACAGCAACACTTGGACAAGAATCAATTATTATCATGAATACAGGAGTCATTTCAGAAACTCCATTAATGCAAATTGAATTAAATGAATTATTTGACGAATATCAAAATGATAATAACCTGGACACAATTTTAATGAATTTATACAAAGAGATAGCGGAATGCATTACTCATATAAATGAGTTTATTTTACCGGTAGCAGATGAAAAGCAGACTCTTTTAGATAAGGTGATTCCATGTTTTATTGAAAAAGGTAAAATGGATATACTTAATAATATTCCACATGACAAAATATGTGACTTGAATGTAGCATATAAAGTGATTCATAAACTTGAAATAGTAGAGGGTCGTACATATGCACAAGCACAGATTGTAACAAATTCAATTATAAAAAGACTGGGGATTTCCAAAGAGGATATCAATATAGCTGCATATAAAAATATGTTTGCTAAATATCCCCCAGAATTAAAAAGTGCCAATAATATTTTAAATAAGCTATTCAAAGATGATATAGAAAAAAATATAATAAATCGTATAATAAGCAAAAAAAATAATAATATGTTTCAAGTATATCTTTTAACTGATCCATACCATTATAACGGGAGTATATATGTATCATATAGCGAGTTCTTTAATAAATTTGCAAGTGATGCCAAATGCAATTTTATATTCAGAGTAATCTCCAGAGATAGTGCATTTTTAATAAAAGATAATTTTACTAACGACACAGAAAGAAGAAAAAATATAAAAAAATTTATTCAGATTTCAGATATATTTGACTTAAGTAATGAAAATATATCTTCGAATGTATATCTCTATGATAGATTTAAAAACCAAATAAGCATTTTGAGCTAAAAATTTTCAAATAAATATCTTATTCAATAATAATTTTGAATACATTGAATAATATATGACCTGATATCCAGGCAAAAGTACCTAATGTCAGAGAAGAACACAAAATACCATGTCAACATTAAAAGCTATACATCAGTATTTAGCGGCTTAATATAACAGGATATGTATTCAGTCGCTTTCAATATAATAATTAATGCATTTAGTTTTAATGTGGTATGTCAGGGTATAAACTCTGATGTACTAAATTAAAACTGTATAAGATGGCGAATAAAATTATGCTGAGTACAAGATATAAGTGAATTTCCTAGTCCAAAGCTTCGAAGTGTATTCAATTTTTAGGTATGTGTAAACACTAATAACTTCAGTTAACCTTTCAATTCTTTATTCTATTATTATTATTAATTAAATATTACATAGCTTATCTCTCGAAAAACATTTGTTAACTCTGGCAAGCAATTGTTTTGTGTCAAAATTTTTTAAAAAATTTCTGTCATATTCCTAATATAACAATATGTTAAAATATATTTCGAATAGAAAGGGAAATTGATTTATGATATTAATTAATAATAATTGGGAAAAAGCAGATACATTACAGGACATAGCAAAAATTATAAAGGAACAGTACAATCATGAGCTTGGAGAAACAATGGAGTTATTACTTGAAAATGACAGCGATGATTTAGAATGTTTAAAGGATTCATTAGATTCTGCAAAGGAAGCAATTGAAGAACTACAGGATCAGATAACAGAAATGATGTGTAATAAAAAAATTTATCGCAATTAAGCAAGGAAATTCCAATCGACCATAGTCAGTTGTGAGTAGTTCATATGTTTAAATTACATAATAATCAAGCAATACACAAAAGAAAATTCATATATGTCCATTAAATTAATACAAAAAACGACAAAATCGATATCATAATAGTAAAACAGCATTATTTCGAAGTAAAATAAGTAAATCTCTTTTATTTTTTTATTTCTGTCATATTACATATAGAAGATAAAATAAAAGGGGAATCAGCTTATGTCAAAAAAGATACCAGAAATACCAATATGGGAAAAATCATTGCTCACCATAGAGGAAGCTGCTGCATACGCTAATATTGGAATTAATTTAATGTCTGAATTAGTAAATGTACCAGGATGTCCTTATGTTATAAGAGTAGGCAAAAGAAAACGGTTGGTTAAAAGAAAGAAATTTGATGAATACATAGAAAATAACGAATTTTTAGATTAAGAGAAACATTGAAAGTTTCTCTTTTTTTTATATTATTTGAAGAAAAAGTATGATAAAATACAAGAGCACACAAATCATTTCTAAATATTAGGATGTAACAAAAGCTGATTCCTAAAAAGGAGGAAATGATAATCTATGGGAAAAGATTTAAAAGGAAGAAATCTAGGAAAAGGAATATCACAGAGAAAAGATGGGAGGTATGTAGGGCGATTTACCAACAGATTTAAAACAAGGGAATCATATATAAACAAAGACTTAAAAGAAGTAAGAAAATGGCTTGAAGAAAAAAAAGCTGAAGATCAGTTAGGTTTAAATGTAAAACCAAACACAATTACAGTAAATGATTTATATAAATACTGGGTAAATAATTATAGGGTTGGAATAGTCAAACAAAATACTTTACAAAGGAATAATGATACATATAAAATATTAAAACAGTATTTAGGTAACATGCAGGTCACAAAAGTAACTCCTATGTACTTAAATACAGTATTTAAAGATATCACACCCAATTATTGCAAAGACACATTAAGTCATATAAAAAGTCTGTACAATTCATTATTTGAATTGGCGAAAGCAATGGAAATAATAAAAGAAAATCCATTTAACAAATATACGGTTATATACGCTAAAGCGAAGAATGGAGATAAAGAAAAAGCTATAACCAAAGAAGATTATTTTGATGAAACAGAAGAAGCTTTCTTTTTAGCTGTATTAAAAGATATAAATAGCAAATATTATGATTTATTTGAGTTTCTTCTTAATACAGGGTTACGAATAGGAGAATGCCTTGCGTTAGAATATGATGATATAAAGATTAATCCTAAGAATAAGGAAAATGTATTTATATCCATCAGTAAAACAAAGACAACCCAAAAAGATGAATATGGGAATCCAATATTTAATACTCCAAAAACAGCTAAAAGTATAAGAAAAATACCATTAAATAGAGCTGCAAGAAAAGCATTGTTTTCACAGATAGAAAAAAAAGAAAAAATATATAGAAAAAAAGAAGTCTGTAAAAAATACAGAACATATATATTTACAAATGAACTTGGGTATAGCATTGAATACACAAACATACAACAACATTTAAAACGTGTTAATTCAGAAATTGAAAAATACTTTGTAGATTATAAGTTCCCGTATGTACATTGCCATTTGATGAGACATACATTTGCAAGTAAATGCTTTAATGCAGATATAGATCCTAAGGTTGTGCAAACATTATTAGGACATAAGAGTATACAGACAACAATGGACATATATACACATGTAATATCAAATAAATTACAACAGCAAATAAAATCGTATGATGATTATTTAAAATATAGGAAAAAAAATAACAAAGTAAATATAGATTATCTGAATGATACAATACAGGAACAAGGACAATTACAATATAATATAGGAGATATTCTTGATAATTTAAAAAATGGTATCAAAATGGTATCAAATTAAGATATTTTAATTTAGAAGATGCTCTTAATTATTAGTATTTATGCGGTTTTATTCAATTTGAATTTTTGTGTTTTTTATTTTTAATTATGACATATGTCGTCATATATAACCAAACTATACTACACTACTGCTTTTGAGAAAGGATAACATATGATTTCATCTAAATTTGAAAATGAAATATGGATATATTTCCAGACAAATTTACGTCCAAGAACACGGAAAGAATATTGGAATGTTATAAAGAGCTTTGATAAATTAACTGGACACGACCCAATGAAATTAACAAGAAAAGAGGCGATGAATTATTACAACAGCCTTATAGAGAAGGTTAACTCTGGCAGACTGTCATATAACACTGCAGTTATGCGACTTTCAGTCATGAAATCTGTATGTACATTTATAGAAACTTATACTGTTAATCATGGCAGACGATATGTTAATCATTTTGAAAGTATGTCTCTTCCAGAACAGGATAAAATATTGCCAAAAGATGCAATACCTGATACTAAAGAAATTGATAATCTTCTGAGTGCGGCATTAGATGCCAATGACAATAAAGCATTTTTAATATTTTCACTTGTAATTAAGATGGGGCTTACCAATCAGGAAATATGTAATCTGAACAAAGAATATATATGCCGAAATCAGACAGGACACCTATGTATTAATATGCCACCAAAGAATCATATAAGCAGATTTCTTATTATACCTGATGACCTTGGTACAATTCTTGATACATATATTGTGGCTGAAAATATACAGAGCGGCGCATTATTTACAAATATACGAAAAAACCGTATTAAAATGCGCGATACAGAACGTCTTCTTGCTTCATACACAGATAAGCTTGTGAAAGCCAAAAAATTGCGGAAGCATTATACAATGCAGACACTCCGTCATGCAGCTATAAGCTATATGCTAATGGGAGGAGCATCTAAAGATGAAGTTGCTTCATACACTGGAGTAACAGGAAAATGGATGAACAGGTATGATAAAATAATCGCTGACAATATTATAAATGTAGCTGCCAATTATAATATAATTAATATCAACCCTTCTAAAATTGACAAAAATGTATTTGAATAACTATAATTACACAATGAATAAAATTCATAACTGTGGATTATACAAAAACATGTCAGGAGGGATATTATGATATATAAACCATACAAACATCTGGTTCAGTATTATGAAACAGACCAGATGGGAATAGTTCATCATTCTAATTACATAAGATGGTTTGAGGAAGCAAGGTCATTTCTTCTTGAAGAGAATGGCTTTGGCTATAAGAAAATGGAAGAATCAGGCATAATAAGTCCTGTATTATCAGTTAATGCCAGATATAAGTCTATGACTCATTACTATGATACTGTTATTATTAATGTCAAGGTTGTTAAATACAATGGTGTAAAAATTACGCTTGAATATACTGTGATTGATGAAAAGACTGGAGAAGTAAGATGTACTGGCGAAAGTGAACACTGCTTCCTTGATACATCAGGATGTCCTGTATCATTAAAAAGATCTTTACCAGAATTAAATGTAATGTTTATTAATATGACAGAAAATTAATAATATTCATAAACCGCGATATAGCAATTTACTATACCGCGGTTTATTATTTACATATACATATATTACTTAGATAAGACTCTCATAAAGCTTTGTAATCTCTTCTACGCTTGTTTCTCTTGGATTACCTGGACGGCATGCATCATCATATGCTGACTGTGCAAGGAATGGAATATCCTCTGACTTAACAATATCCTTAAGATCAGCAGGAATTCCAACATCAGCAGCAAGCTTCTTAACAGCATCAATAGCAGCTTTTCTGTATTCATCCTGAGTCATCTTTTCTGTGCCTTCAACACCCATTGCCTTGGCAATATCACGATACTTTTCACCAGTAGCAGGTGCATTATACTCCATACCTGTTGGAAGAATAATAGCATTAGCTACACCATGTGGTGTATCATAAAGTGCTCCAAGTGGATGAGCCATAGAATGAACAATACCAAGACCTACATTAGAAAATCCCATACCAGCTATGTACTGACCTAAAGCCATTCCTTCTCTTCCTTCAGGAGTATTATCAACTGCACCTCTTAAACTCTTGGCAATAATCTCAATTGCCTTTAGATGGAACATATCAGATAATTCCCATGCACCAGCAGTAATATAACCCTCAATAGCATGTGTAAGAGCATCCATACCGGTAGCAGCAGTAAGACCCTTAGGCATGCTTGACATCATATCAGGATCTACAACAGCAACAACAGGAATATCATGAGGATCTACACATACCATCTTACGATTCTTCTCTGCATCAGTAATCACATAATTAATGGTAACTTCTGCGGCTGTACCAGCTGTAGTAGGAACTGCAATAATAGGAACTGCCGGATTCTTTGTATCAGCAACACCCTCAAGACTTCTTACATCAGCAAACTCAGGATTGTTGATTATAATACCGATTGCCTTGGCTGTATCCATAGAAGAACCACCACCAATAGCTATCAGATAATCTGTTCCCGCATTCTTGAATGCTTCTACACCTGTCTGTACATTCTCAATTGTTGGATTAGGCTTGATGTTAGAATATAATTCATAAGAAAAACCATTATCATCAAGAACCTTAAGAACCTTTGCTGTCACACCAAACTTAACAAGATCAGGATCAGAGCATACAAATGCTTTCTTAAACCCTCTTGACTTAACTTCTGTTGCAATCTCCTGGATTGCACCTGCTCCATGATAAGAAGTTCCATTCAAAATAAATCTCTGTGCCATAAAAACGCCTCCATAAATATAAAATTGTTCACTTTTAAAAGTTGACTATATTTTACTACTATGACAAAATAATAACAAGTTGATTTTATAAAAAAAGCATAATAAAATCATGATTTCTTATAAACAATTACCATTTAACTTCTGTCAGATAAATGTTATACTTATAACAATTGATTTTATGCAATTTATTAATTTCAGAACAAGAAAGAGAGGTACAAATTATGAATATATCAGATAAAATAAAATACATCGGAGTTGATGATACAACAATAGATCTTTTTGAAAGCCAGTATGCTGTTCCAGATGGTGTTTCATATAACTCATATGTAATTCTTGATGACAAAACAGCCATTATGGATACTGTCGACAAGCGTGGAATGAAAGACTGGGAAAACAATCTTCTTAATGCTCTGGATGGAAGGAATGCTGATTATGTAATTATACAGCATATGGAACCTGACCATGCTGGAAGCCTTGCCAGACTTATTGAACTTTTCCCTGAAATCACTGTAGTAGGTAATGCCAAGACATTTGTAATGATTAACCAGTTCTTTGAGAATATTAACATTAAGAATTCTCTTACTGTTAAAGAAGGAGATACTCTTAATCTTGGTTCCCACACTCTTACTTTTGTCATGGCGCCAATGGTTCACTGGCCTGAGGTTATGGTAACTTATGAAAGCAGTGAGAAGGTTCTGTTCTCAGCTGATGGGTTTGGAAAATTTGGGGCTCTGTCGCTTACTGAGAATGCGGACTGGGCATGTGAAGCAAGAAGATATTATTTTAACATAGTTGGTAAATATGGTGCTCCTGTCCAGACCTTACTTAAAAAAGCTTCGGCACTTGATATTAAGACTATATGTCCATTACATGGTCCTGTATTATCAGATAACCTCGGATATTACCTTGACTTATATAACACATGGAGCAGTTATCAGCCAGAAAGCAAAGGTGTATTTATAGCCTATGCTTCAATTCATGGCAATACTGCATATGCTGCCGAACAATTTGCAGAAATGCTTCGCAACAAAGGCGTTGATAATGTTGTTATTACTGACCTTTCAAGATGTGATATTGCTGAGGCAGTAAAAGATGCATTCAGATATGACAGAATGGTTCTGGCTGCCGCAAGTTATGATGCAGGTGTATTCCCAATTATGCAGGATTTTCTTCATCACCTTCAGGCAAAAGCATTCCAGAACAGAACAGTAGGACTTATTGAGAATGGCTCATGGGCACCTACAGCTGCAAAAACAATGCGAAACATACTTGAAACAATGAAAAATATAACAATTGTTGAACCTGTTGTCACAATTAAATCAGTTCTTAAAGAAACTGATATTCCTGCATTAGACCAGCTTGCTGATGCACTTAAATAAGTATTTCTTCATTATGATAATGAAATAACAATATAGTTAAAGAGGGTGTTTTTATGAACAATTTCGCTGTTATAACAAAAGCTGAACAGGACGTTGCTAAAGCAAAAGCACATTTATCTGTCCTTAAACAGAAGATTAACGATAGTAAAGCTAAGCTTGAAGAAGCAAAGAAAGATTATGATGATAATATCAACGCAGTATCATCAGATAATTCTGGTATTCATGAATATATACTTTCGGTTGATCTTATAAAAGTTGAATTGAATAAAGCAGAGGCATCCCTTTTGTCACTTAAAGATGAGATTAATAATGCTAAAGAAGCTTCTAAAAAAGCATCAGAAGTTCATTCTGCGGCTAAACAGAAGACAATTGAAATGGGAGACAGATTCTATAATATAAAAAAGAAAGCTGATACTTTTAAAGACAGTATCAGCAAAGTAGAAGAGAATCTCAATGCAAAAAAAGCCGTATATGATGAGTATATTGATGCGGCTGATAAATCACAGGATAAGATAGACGAAGCAAAAGCCCTGCTTAAAGAATTGGAAGATAAATATAATAAGGCTGTAGCTTCTATTCAGGATTTACAGGAAGAATACAATCGTAATTCTTCATTAATATCAGGCAGAAAGACGATGCTTGAAAAAGCAGAGGCTGAAGAAGCTGATAAGAAAAAAGACTATGAACAGATTCATTCAATTGAAACAATTAAAAAAGTTGCATATGACCGTACAATAGAGGCACAAAACCGCCTTAAGCCAGCGTATGATGAAGCTGTTAACGCAGAGAAATATGCAAAAGAAGAATATGAAGATGCTGCAAAATTATTAGAAGAAGCACATACTGCATATGACAATGCTGTCAATGATGAAGCTGCTAAAGAAAAAAAATATAACTCGCAGGTAGATATTGGCAGAGATTCTCACAATTATGACTATGATGCTGTGCTTGATAATCTTAGAGCTGAAGAAAAGAGCATTTCATTAATAACTGATTTTACAATTAATAATCCCGATATTCAGGATTATTGCAAGCACCTGATTCTTTATAATCTGACAGTACATGATTACAAAGACATATCATTTGGAGAATGGATTGTTAATCTTAAGGGATTATCCGGACTTGCATATATACCGGTAAGTTTCACAAAAAATGGTATCTCTGATAAAACTAATTATTCATGTGAATGCAAAAAAACTTCTGATAACAGAATTGATATATGTGAATGTGACATATCAGACATGTCGCATATTATTAAGAAACCATTCTTTACTGAAAAGGATTTTTTGAATGGAACAGATCTTTACCAGTTAAGCCTGAAATCTATTCAGGATGATATTAATAATGCAGAAATTGCCTATAACAAAGCAAAAACAACCACAGATAATGCAGCTGCAACTTTAGAAACGCGAAAAGCCGCAGTTCCTGGTCTTAAGACAGAATACGAAAAAGCTGTAAAAAATGCTGAATCAATAAAAATGAATTTTAATACACAGCGTGCTATGGTAAATCGTTCTAAAACTGAATATGATGAAACGGCCAAAGCTGCTGCTGCTGCATATAAAATCTATGAACAGTATAAACAGAAAGCTGATGCATTATTAGAAGAATATAACAGAGTAACTTCTACAACCTCTTCAATTAATATAGAATATGAAAATGCCAGAAAAAGTGTAGATAAAATACTTAATGATATTGACAATGCCAAAGATCATATAAAAAAACTTGAAGCATTTGATGAGGATTCAGCTTCTGTTCTTAATAATGCAAAGCTTGAATATGAGAACGCTAAAGCACAATATGATGAAGTCATTGCTGCACAACAGAATGCTGCAGCAAATATGCCTCAGGTTAAGGATGAACTTAACAAATGTATTGCTGATGAAGAAGCTAAGAAAAAAGCAATGGAAGATGCTCTTGCAGATGAGATGAATATCCACAAGAAAATCAACCAGACAAAAGAAAACATCAATCAGATACGCTTTAAACTACATGAAGCTGAAGAAAAACTTGGTAAAGCCCAGGCTAATTCTGATGAAAAAGGACGTACTTCTGAATCATTAAAACTTGCATATGACAATGCTAAAACTGAATACGAAAAAACCAATTATACATATACCCAAAGCAGCAGCATATGTAACCAGCTTTCTAAAGTATTCTACAAATTAAATTATGAAGCAACAAGAAGTGATTATAATAAAGCTGATTATGATTCTGCAAAATCAGCATATGACTCTGCACTTAATGAATTCAGTAAATTAACAGGTTTAACATTTAATTATACTGATGAAACAGATACTACTATAGATGAGGTATCTGATAAATCTTCTGATACAAAGGAAAAAGGGCTGCTATCTAAATTCTTTGGGTCAAGAAAAAAATAACATATAATGACAACTATATAACAGGATGGACTAATTAATGCTTTCAACAATTGAATCAATAAACAGCGTAATCAATAACTTTATCTGGGGACTTCCTGCAATGATATGTATTATCGGCGTAGGAATTGTCTTAAGTGTAAAAACCAGATTTATCCAGATAAGGAAATTTCCTTATGCAATGAAAATAACTATCGGGCGCATGCTTAAGAAGCGTAAAGCTTCTGACGGCGCCCTTACGCCATTTCAGGCTGTCTGTACAGCTTTAGCAGCAACTGTAGGTACCGGTAATATAGCCGGTGTTGCTGGAGCAATTGCAATTGGTGGTCCTGGGGCTGTATTCTGGATGTGGATATCCGCAATACTTGGAATGTGTACTAAATTCTCCGAAGTAGTTCTTGCCGTACATTTCAGAGAAACTAATAATAAAGGTGAGCTTGTTGGCGGTCCGATGTACTATATTAAAAATGGTCTTAAGAAGCACTGGCACTGGCTTGCTTATTTATTCTCAGCACTCGGTGTTCTCACTGTATTTGGAACAGGTAATGCAACACAGGTAAATACCATAACAGCTGCTTTAGATTCAGCATTAATTAATTATAACATAATATCTGCTGATTCAACTCATGTGATTAATCTTATAATCGGAATAATAATTATGATACTTATTGCACTTATAATGATTGGTGGAATAAAAAGAATTGGCAGAGTTACAGAAAAACTCATACCATTTATGGCTGTGTTATATATAATTCTTGCCATCGGAGTTGTACTTATTAATATTAATAATGTTCCTGCTGTATTTAAATCAATATTTCAAGGTGCATTTTCTCCTGCATCAGTTACTGGTGGTGCAGTTGGAAGCTTCTTTATGAGTATGAAAAAAGGAGTATCAAGGGGCATCTTTTCTAATGAAGCCGGTCTTGGTACAGGGTCTATTGCACATGCATGTGCTGACACAAGTAAACCAGTAAAGCAGGGCTTTTTCGGAATATTTGAAGTATTTGTAGATACAATTGTAATATGTACACTGACTGCTCTTGTTATATTATGTAGTGGTGTTCCGGTAGGATATGGTCAGGCTGCTGGTGCAGAACTTACAATATCAGGCTTTACATCTACATATGGAGGCTGGGTATCAATATTTACAGCTGTTGCAATGTGCTGTTTTGCCTTTTCAACAGTTATAGGATGGGGACTCTATGGACAAAGATGCATAGAATTCCTTTTTGGTCCTAAAGCAACTAAACCATTCATGGCTGCTTACTCACTTGTTGCTGTAGTTGGTGCAACAATGAATTTAGGTCTAATGTGGAGCATTGCTGAAACTTTTAACGGGCTTATGGTGATTCCTAATCTAATAGCAGTATTCCTGCTTTCAAACACCGTTGTACAGCTTTTAAAAGATTATTTTAATGGAGAAGGTAAAATAAAATGAAGAATATTTTACTGATAGCTACTGGCGGCACAATTGCTTCAAAAGATAATGGCAATGGTCTTACGCCATCAATTGATGTTAATATTTTACTTGACTATATTCCGGTAATCAGACAAAAATGCCATGTTACCGGAATATCATTAATGAATATCGATAGTAGTAATATGGATACAGCTCACATTAGTTCCATTTCAGAATGCATCATGAACAATTATAATGACTATGATGGATTTGTTATAACACATGGAACAGATACTTGTGCTTACACTGCAGCTGCATTATCATATCAGCTTGTAAATCTTTCAAAGCCTGTCATTCTTACCGGCTCACAGTTACCCATTAATTTAGAAAAAACTGATGCAGTCATGAATTTAACAAATGCATTTATTTATTCATGTGAAGACATTTCTGGAGTATTTCTTGCATTTTCTGAAAAACTTATAAAAGGAACATGTGCTAAAAAAATCAAGACGAAAAGTTTTGATGCATTTGAAAGTATTAATTTTCCATATATTGCAACAATCAGAAACAACATCGTTGAATATAACATTAATACATTTGAAAATATAATGACATCAGGCAATGGATTTCATATCAAAACTGATATGTGTACTGATATAGCAGTTATCACACTTTTTCCTGGAATGAATTATAATATTTTTGATTATCTTAATTTATCGTGCCGAGGCGTAATTATTGAGGGTTTTGGTATTGGAGGAATGCCAGATAATATTATAGAACACATTCACAGACTTACAACTAATGGCATATGTGTTGTTATTACAACACAATGTCTCTATGAAGGTGTTAATTGGGAGATATATGAAGTCGGGCGTAATCTTGCAAAGGAAAATGTCATAAATGGAAAATCCATGACAATTGAAAACCTTACAATGAAACTCATGTGGTCGCTGGCACATTATAAAAACATTACTGATGTAAAAAATTTTATGGAAAAGGAGTTATAACAATATGCTTACAGAACAAAGACATGAAATAATTCTTAATCTGCTATCTGAAAAGGGAAGCATTACCGTAACTGAACTTAAAGACATTCTCAATACTTCTGAATCAACAATAAGACGTGATCTTAATACACTTGATGAACAGGGCCGGCTTACCAAGGTATTTGGAGGAGCTGTTGAAAAGATCAATGGTGTATCTACTACCGAATTATCTGTTTCACAAAAAGCTGATGTAAACACAGAAGAAAAGAAAAAAATTGCAATGTACGCTGCAAGACTTGTAGTACCTAATGATTTCATATATATTGATGCTGGAACTACTACTGAATATCTGATTGATTATCTTGAAGAAAAGAATGCAACATATGTTACCAACGCAGTAACACATGCAAGAAAACTTGCAATTGCAGGCTTTAAGGTAATACTAATTGGAGGTGAACTTAAAGGATTAACAGAAGCTGTTGTAGGAAATCAGGCAATTATTACAATCGACAGAATGAATTTTAACAAAGGATTTTTTGGAACTAATGGTATTACCGAAAAATCAGGTTTTACTACACCTGATATTAATGAAGCACTCGTTAAGGAAACTGCATTCAACCACTGTCACTTCAAGTATATTCTTGCTGACAGCTCAAAGTTCGGGGAGACAAGCGCCGTAACATTTGGTAATATAGGAGAAGCAACAATACTTACAGACAAAAAAATTGGCAGCTTCGCAAAGCTGCCAAACATAATAACAGTATAATTATATCTGATATTACAGCACGCTGGCAATGATTTTACTTATAATAAGAACAAAGTTCCTGTCATAATCATTCCAGCGGCTTTTATGATTAAACACATCGTAGAAGAAATAGTATCTTCTATATTTAAATTCAAACCATGCACTGATGAAAGCCATTATATTACTGTCTGATAACTCATTATATAATTCCTTATGCCATGCCTCCACAGATGAAACAATACCGATTGACATAGAATTGTTCTTATTATATCTAGATAAAAATGCCTTATCATTAAGAATATTCGTCATATCCGGCATTCTCTTATATTCACCACAAGAATATATAAGCTCGGAATTATCATTATATATTCTCAGTCCATCAATCTCAAACTGCTCTAAAATATTATTGGCAACATCATCAATTGCATCTTTTCCTCTGGATACAAGTTCAAGAATTATGTCAGATACCACGCCTGACATATATTCTGAATGATCAGACAAATCAAGAATTTTATGAATATGCCTGCTATTATTCTCAAGTGAACCATGCTTGCTTTCATTATATATAATAAATCTGTTTCGTCCTTTTTCTTTTGCAAGGTACAGGCATTTATCAGCTTTTCTGAAAAGTTCCTCGTAATCCGTTCCATCTTTAGGAAACAGACTTACACCAACAGAAAGAGTAACTCCAAAATCTTCAATTCTGCTGTCAAATGCATATTGTAATTCCTTACGCATAGTTGTAAGAAGAATCCTCAAATCCTCTTCATCTTTAATATTATTAGTGAATATATAGAATTCATCTCCACCAAATCTTCCAGCAATTCCTCGTCCGTTAAGGTTAGCATTAATAATGCCTGCTATCTTACTTAATACTTCATCGCCAAAAAGATGACCATATGTATCATTAATGCTCTTGAAATTATCAACATCAAACATAATCATATAATGAATCTTATCATCTTTGGATGCAATTACTGATTTCGTATATTCCATGCATGCACGTTTATTAAGAAGTCCAGTGGCAGAATCAACAGCTTCACTTGTTGCATAATAAGGAATAACATCCGAAACACATCCATCAACAGTCTCAAGATAACCTGCAACAACAGACGTTTTATTTATTGAAAACAGGCTGTCACCATTCACTTTGAACTTGTACAGTTCATCGTTATGCTCATCAAGCGGCAGATAAACCATACAGCTGAACATATTAGAACCATTCTTTAAATAATTATAAAATGTAGCAAACTCCTTACGCTCTGAATCAGACCTTAATATTCTTAACATTCTTTCCCTAAACTGTTCCAGAGTTCCCTTAATAGGTGCATTGCACTGATTACCACGGTACAGATATATTGTAAACATATCCGTATAAGAATTGTAATCAAACAAATAATTTCTGTATGTAGAAAGTATTGTTCTGTACTTATTGACATTGTCCAAAGCCATAAGGTACCTGCTCTCAACTGCTGAAAGAAAATAACATCTGACTTCAATTACATTCTCACCTGACAGAATCTTCCCATTATTATAAATCACCATATCTGTCCAGTAATATTCACCAATTCCATTTCTTAACAGAATCAGCATTCTGCAATTCTCACCTGGCTTAAGCGTCTCAAAAGCCATCTTAAAATCCTTGAGATTATCCTGATGAACAATATCAAGAAAATTAATACCAACAAGTTTTTCTACAAAATGATAGAAATGTTCATCCGCATTAATAACTTCATAATTTCTTCTGATTAAAACATCACAATATGCAACACAATTCTCTTTTCCAAAATGATTCTCTGATATAATCATAGTTCACGTCTCCATCCTGATATATTATTATAATTGTAACACGAATATAACGAATTATCTAGTGAAAAATATATTAACTTATATATGTATATTTACTTGAAAAACACATTTTGAAAATGTATTCTATTAGTACATTTAGCACATACATCAGGGGGTATATATGGAGTACAAAGTAGCATTATGTGACGATGACGAAAAAATTGCCAGCAAGATAATGGAGGCATTTAATAATGAACTTCATGCACATAATCTTGAAGCCACAATTGATTACTATTCATCAGGGAATGTATTAATTGAGGCTGTAAAAGAAAAGCATTATAATCTCGCCTTGCTTGATATAGACATGACTCCGCTTAACGGATTTGACACAGCACAATCTATATGTTCCATTTCATCAGATACAAGAATAGTTTTCGTAACTTCACATGAGGAACTTGTATTTGATACATTTGAATATACACCATTCTACTTTATCAGAAAGAAATATTATGAAACCGGTGTGAAAAAGCTTGTAAACAAACTTACACATACAGACCTGCTCACCACTTCGGTTCATCTTGAAAAGAACGGTTCAATTACAAGCATTGACTCTGTAAGTATCAAGTACGCGGTCAGTCAGGATCATATGCTCAATATATATACAACCTCTGGAAATTATCAACTTAGGAAAAAGCTTTCGGACCTTGAAAATGAACTCGCCGGATATAATTTCATAAGAGTACATAAAAGCTGCCTGATTAACTACATGCATGTAAGAAGATTCGATGCTGTCAGTTCAGAAGTTATTATGAAAGACGGCTTCAGGATAAAAGTCGGACGCTCCTATAAAGATACATTTAAGAAAGGCTTTGTACAATACCGCCGTACAATGTAAGATAACATACTATGTTTCCATACATTTCATTTAATTATTCGCAATACATTCTTTTACTGGCTGTTGCAATAATATTTTACAATAATTCGCTTAATATAATCGGCAAAAAGAAGAGAGTATATCCATATATAATCCAGCTTATTGTAACGATTGCAGTACCGCTGCTTACATATCAGGCACAGAAAATGCTTTCAATATATTCATATCCGGTAATGCCATATGTCATATTCTCACTTATAATATATGTTCTGTTAATTATTGTCCTTAAATCATTCGCGTCAATAAGAAACGGCATGTTTAATATTCGTGATATCATAATTCTTGCATTGACTTTGATTACCGTATGTGCCGTATTTACAGTGACTATGAAAATGCAGCTTACATCAGGCAGCCTGCTGATTCTTCTTTTATTGTGCATACTGATATTTCTTATATACGAACTGGCTTTGTCACTATATATGGCAAACAGCAATAAAAAATATGCGGATAAACTTCAGGAGCAATTAACATCGGGAGAAGATTACATCAAAAATGTAAGCATGCTTGACCGTCAGATACGCTCAATAAAACATGACATGAACAATCAGCTTCAGGTGTTAAGCGGGCTTATTAATAACGGACAATTTAATGAAGCATCAGATTTTTTAAAACAGTACGGTATCGGTCTTGAAAAAACAATTGATTATATTAACACCAATAATCCGGTCATCAATACATTAATTAACAGCAAAATTGCATATGCCAAAAGCGAAAATATAATAACAGCAATTGATATTACTAAAGACATCAAACCTATGACCGGCAATGACCTGTGTTCTATTATTGGAAATGTGATAGATAACGCAATAGAAGCAGAACTTCACGAGGAAGAGTCTCTGCGCCAGCTTCATATTCAGGCATACTGGGACGATGAAGAAATGGTATTCCATGTAAGCAATTACATTAATGAAACAGTTCTTGACAGGAACTCTGGTCTTGCCACAACCAAGGAGGATAAGAACTCCCATGGTCTCGGAACTAACATTGTAAAATCACTTGCTAAAAGGAATTATGGAACATGTGATTATTACGAAACAGAGAATGAATTTCACTGTGAAATACGATGGTAGAATGCATATTTAAACACATTTTCGCAACTATACTAATAAAATATGTAACTTACGTCGTTAAACATGCATCTTACGACAAACCGCAGAATAACAGTCTTGTACTTTAAGTACAGGGCTGTTATTCTTTTCTTAGAGATAAGTACTTATTAAAAATAATTTAACAGGAGGACAAAATATGACATGTAAAAAAGCCATTAAAAATGCTGTCATATTCACAGCAATGCTACTAATTGTTGGTATTAATTCAACACCATTAATATCCAAAGCAAGCAACAGCTTTGGTGTAGCCTTCAGTGTAGATGGTGAAACTAAATTTACAGATAAACAAGAAAAATGTACTTCTTCATCTGTTCAGATGTTATGCACTGATAAAGATATTGATGGTTCATATTATTATGGCAAAGTATATGCTCATGAAAACGGAGAATATTATGATGTATCACATGGATATGAATACTATTTTGATGTCAACGAAACTCATAATATGCTTAACTGGGTAAATGAGGAAGGCTACACACATGCTGCCATAAGATGTGAAGCGTATTCTGTGGATGATTACCATGGTGCATGGTTTGGCGGTTACTGGTATCCGGATATCTAGGAGGCTTAATAATTGAAACTGAAAAAAGTAACTTTTATATTACTATTATTAACTGTGTTGTGCGGCTGCACAGCACAGCCTTCTAATAATACCAATAACATATTAAAAACCAAAACATATCTATACAGTTATGATTATGAAACAGAGCCTGATGGAGAGTTAATCACAGCTTATCATGAAGAAAAACCATCTGTTGACTTGAACGAATCCAGAGATGTTGTAAAAGCAACAGTTAATTTTAGAAAAAATACTGTAACATACATTAAGATGAATGAAACATATTCAAAAGGTAATTATGAATGTACAGTAAAAGAGGCTTATAAAACTGTATCTTCTGATTTTTTCTATACATTAGTTGATGAACAATATCATGAAGCTCTAGCAAAAGAAATTGCAAAAAGACCATATATTTCAAAAGATACAGGAAAATTAATTAAGCCATACGATTGTTTTTTCTGTGTAAAAATTCATTTAAAATACACTGGATCTCAACCGACTACTATGGAATTTAATTCTGCTGAATTTGAGAAAAAACCTGATTCATTATTATATTCCAATGGTTTTCTTATTTTTATTGATAATGCTTTATCTAATGAAAAGAAAGATAATTTATATCTAGAACCTGGTAAAGAATATGACTTGTGGCTTTTCTATCATATATCGGGAAATTTTTCTGATAAAAATATCTATTATATTCAGGGTGATTTTCAAAATTATAACGACCATGATAGTTATGATGGTTATCTAATTGAACTAAATGATTTGACTGAAATTGATTAGTCTTACTACTTTAAGAGGAGATATTTAATATGAAATTAAAAAAACAATTAAAAACACAATAATATTTGTTGCTATGATGCTGGTTATAGGTGTGTATACTGCACCTGTGATATCAAAAGCTGGAGATACATTTGGTGTCGCTTTTAGTGTAGATGGTCAAGAAAAATATACAGAACGCCAAAATAAAACCACCTCTTCTTCTGTCAATATGGAATGTACAGATAAAGATATTGATGGCTCATATTACTATGCTAGTGTACATGCTGTCAATGCAGCCGGAACACGTATAGATGTTTCTCATGGCTATGAATATTACTTCGATGTAAATGAATCCCACAACATACTTAACTGGGTATATGAAGAGCATTATAATATGGCTTGTGTAAAATGTCAGGGATATTCAGTTGACGACTATCATGGTGCATGGTTTGGCGGTTACTGGTATGCGGACATTTAAAGACAGTAAATAGGAAATATAAGTTAATATATTTCTTATTCCTTGTAATAACTGCGTTGTGCAACTGCACAACGCAGCTTTCTAATAATAATGAATATTTTATAAAACATAATAGACTTGAAAACATATACAATAATTTTATGGGAGGGAAAGATTATTGAAAAAGAAAATAGTAGTTATTAGTTTTATATTAATAACAACTTTATGTGGTTGTTCATCACCACAAGTAAATAAAACAGATGATATAACAGAAACTAAAACTTATCTTTACAGTTACGATTACGAAACAGAAACCAATGGTGAAGTAAGTACTGCTTATCATGAAGAAAAACCATCTGTTGATTTGAATGAATCTCATAGAGAAGTTGAACCTATTGTCAATTTCAGAAGTAAAGCTGGTCTTACCTTTATTAAAATGAATGAGACTTATACCTCGGGAACAATTGAATGTACAGTTTTAAAAGCTTATTCAACAGTTTCAAAACAATTTGCTGCTGATACATTCGGAGAAGAATATTCTCAATTATTACTTGATAAGATAAATAAATTTCAAGGCTATTATGATGAAAATGGCAATCTATATAACGAAGGACATCGTTTCTTTCTTATCAAGATGCATATGAAATATTTAGGTAAAACCACTTCAAAAATTCAATTTGATTCCCCAATAATATGTAAATATCCAGATGGTACATATTATTCCCTTGGAGGAATTGATTACATTGACAAAGCTTTGCTAGAAAATGAATCTCATCACATAACCTTAAATCCAGGTGATGAATTCGATTCATGGTTTCTTTATGAAGCTTATCGATATAGCCATGATAAGACCTACTATTTAAGAGGTTCATTTCAAAACTATATTGATGACGACAGCTATAGTGGTTATCTTGTCGAACTTAACGACATTGAAGATGTCGAATAAATCCATGTTTTTATAACTATACTAATAAAATATGTAACTTACGTCGTTAAACATGCATCTTACGACAAACCTCAAAATAACAGTCTTGTACTTTGAGTACGGGGCTGTTATTCTGTTTTTAAGAGATAAGTACTTATAAATAATTTTGCAGGAGGATAAGAAATGGTTCACAAACATTTTATTAAAAATGCTGTTATATTTACAGCAATGCTATTAATTGTCGGGGTTAACTCAGCACCTATAATGTCTAAAGCTGGCAATGACTTTGGTGTGGCATTTAGTGTGGATGGTGAAACTAAATTTACAGGTAGCCAAAATAAATATACCTCTTCTTCAGTTCAGATGTCATGCACTGATAAAGATATTGATGGTTCTTATTACTATGGTAAAGTATACGCAATTGATGGCAATAGCGATCCGGTTGATGATTACCATGGAGCATGGTTTGGCGGTTACTGGTATCCAGATATCTAGGAGGCATAATAATTGAAACAGAAAAAAGTAACTTTTTTTTTACTATTATTAACTGTGTTGTGTGGTTGCACAACACAGCCTTCTAATGATACCAATAACATGTTAGAAACTAAAACATATCTATATAGTTATGATTATGAAACAGAACCTAATGGAGAGTTAAGCACAGCTTATCATGAGGAAAAGCCATCCGTTGATTTGAATGAATCCAGAAATGTTGAAAAAGGAACTGTCAATTTCAAAAATAAAAACGCTATTACATACATAAAAATGAATGAAACATTTTCAAAGGGAAATTATGAATGTACCGTAACAAAAGCTTATAAAACTATATCTTCTGATTTTTTCTATACATTAGTTGATGAGCAATATCATGAAGCTCTAGCAAAAGAAATTGCTAAGCCTAATTATATTTCAAAAGATACAGGAAAATTAATTGATGAGAAAAATTCTTTTTTTTGTGTGAAAATCCATTTGAAATATACTGGTTCTCAACCAACTAATATGAGCTTTTATACCACTGGATTTTCAAAAAGAACTGATAATTTGATTTATGCTTCAGGTTTTCTTTTCTTTATAGATAAAGCTTTATCAAACAAAGAAAAAGATACTTTATATCTTGAACCTGGTAAAGAGTATGATTTATGGTTTTTCTATCATGTATTAGGAACATACTCCAGTGATAATACTTATTATATCCAAGGTGATTTTTACAATTATAACGATTATGATAGTTATGATGGTTACCTGATTGAACTAAATGATTTGACTGAAATTAATTAGTCTTACTACTTTAAGATGAGATATTTAATATGAAATTTAAAAAAAATAATTAAAAACACAATAATATTTGCTGCTATGATGCTGGTTATAGGTGTGTATACTGCACCTGTGATATCAAAAGCTGGAGATGATGTTTGGTACGGAGCATCCTTTGATTTTGATGGTCATGAAAAATATTTACCATCACAATTTAAATACACATCATCATCTGTGTGGATGTCTTGTACTGATAAGGATATTGATGGTTCATATTATTATGCACGTGTTAATGCTGTTAATGTATCTGATAATCCTGTTGATGTATCGCATGGATATGAATATTATTTTGATGTTAATGAAACTCATACTATGTTAAATTGGGTTTATGAAGAACATTACAATAAAGCAACTGTTAAATGTACTGGCTATTCCGTTGACGATTATCACGGTGCATGGTTTGGAGGTTACTGGAATCCAGATATTTAAAATTATAAATATTGAAATATAAGCTTATATATTCTCTATTTTATACTAGCTGCGTTGTGCGACTGCACAACGCAGCTTCCTAATAATAAATATCTTATAAAGCTTACCGAATTTGTAAATATAAACAATAATTTTATTGGGAGGAAAAAAATTATTGAAAAAGAAAATAATAATTATTTTTATAATGTTATTCACTTTAAGTGGCTGTTCATCATCTACATCAAATAAAACAGATGACATAACAGAAACTAAAACCTTTCTATACAACTACGATTATGAAACAGATTCCAATGGTGAAGTACATACAGATTACCATGAAGAAAAACCCTCTGTTGATTTGAATGAATCACACGAAGAAGTTGAACCTACTGTTAATTTCAAAAAAGGTGCTGTCACATATGTGAAAATGAATGAAACTTATAATTCGGGTGCATGTGAATGTACTGTCTTAAAAGCATATTCAACTGTTTCCAAGCAGTTTTGCGCTGATACATTTGGAGAAGAATATTCACAGCTATTACTTGACTATCTAAATAAATTTCGTGGCTATTATGATGAAAATGGTAATCTATTCAACGAAGGACATAGATTCTTTCTTGTTAAGATGCATTTAAAATATTCAGGTAAAACTACTTCAAAAATTCAATTTACATCACCAATTATATGTAAATATCCAGACGGTACATATTATTCTCTTGGATTACTTGGTTTCATTGACAGAGCTTTGTCAGAAAATTCCACATGTCATTTAACATTAAACCCAGATGATGAATTTGACGCATGGTTTCTCTATGAAGCTTCCCGATATAGTCATGATAAGACCTACTATTTAAGAGGTTCTTTTCAAAACTATATTGATGATGACAGCTATACTGGTTACCTTGTCGAACTTAACGACATCGAAGATGTCGAATAAATCCATGTTTTTGCAACTATACTAATAAAATATGTAACTTACGTCGTTAAACATGCATCTTACGACAAACCGCAAAATAACAGTCTTGTGCTTTAAGTACGGGGCTGTTATTCTGTTTTTAAGAGATAAGTACTTATTTAAAATAATTTAACAGGAGGACAAAATATGATATGTAAAAAAGCCATTAAAAATGCTGTCATATTCACAGCAATGCTGCTAATTGTTGGTATTAATTCAACACCATTAATATCCAAAGCAGGCAACAGCTTTGGTGTTGCTTTTAGTGTAGATGGTGAAACTACTTTTACAGATACACAATCCAAAAGCACATCATCTTCAGTTCAGATGTTATGCACCGATAAAGATATTGATGGTTCATATTATTATGGCAAAGTATATGCTTATAAAAGTGGACAATATTATGATGTCTCACATGGCTATGAATATTATTTCGATGTTAACGAAACTCATAATATGCTTAACTGGGTAAACGAGGAAGGCTATACACGCGCTGCTGTAAGATGTGAGGCGTATTCTGTAGACGATTATCATGGTGCATGGTTTGGTGGTTACTGGTATCCAGATATCTAGGAGGCTTAATAATTGAAACTGAAAAAAATAACTGTCTTTTCACTATTATTAACTGCGTTGTGTGGCTGCACAACACAGCCTTCTAATGATACCAATAATATGTTAGAAACTAAAACATATCTATATAGTTATGATTATGAAACAGAACCTAATGGAGAATTAAGCACAGCATATCATGAGGAAAAACCATCTGTTGATTTGAATGAACCCAGAGATGTTGTAAGAGCAACTGTCAATTTCAAAAAAAATGCTGTTACATACATAAAAATGAATGAAAAATATTCATTTGGAAGTTGTGAATGTGCTATTACACAAGCCTATGTCACCTCGGATTCTAATTATTTTTACACATTAGTTAATGAAAATTATCACAATATTTTATCAGATGAAATTTCAAAACAACGCGATATTTCTAAAGAAACTGGAAAACTCATTGACGATACTTCTCGCTTTTTCTGTGTAAAAGTACATATGAAGTATACCGGTAAAGAAGCCATGACTATGGATATATACTCTACAATATTCAGCAAAGACACTAATAACGAAATACTTTTTTTAGGTTTTTTAATGTTTATTGATAAATCTTTTTCTATCCATAAACTTGATAATATTTATCTTGAACCTAATGAAGAATATGACATGTGGTTTTTCTATAATCTTTCAAATTATTCTAGTGACAACACTTATTATGTTAAAGGTAATTTTCAAAATTATAACGACAATAATAGTTATAACGGCTACTTGATTGAACTAAATGATTTGACTGAAATTGATTAGTCTTACTACTTTAAGATGATATATTTAATATGAAATTTAAAAAGATAATTAAAAACACAATAATATTTGCTACTATGATGCTGGTTATTGGTGTGTATACTGCACCTGTGATATCAAAAAGCTGGAGATGATGTTTGGTACGGAGCATCCTTTGATTTTGATGGAGACACATATTACACAGATAGAAAAAGTAAAAACACGTCATCATCTGTTTGGATGTCTTGCACGGACAAAGATATTGATGGTTCTTATTAGTATGCAAAAGTTTATGCTTTAAATTCAGCGGGAACAAGAATAGATGTCTCTCATGGATACGAGTATTATTTTGATGTAAATGACTCACATAATATGCTTAACTGGGTATATGAAGAACATTACAATATGACTTGTGTAAGATGTGAGGGATATTCAGTTGATGATTATCATGGTGCATGGTTTGGAGGCTATTGGAATCCAGACATTTAAAAACAAATCACATATAAATTAGTATTTATATATGATTTATTATTAAAGCTACGATGTGTCTATGCACAACGTAGTCTTCTAATTGTAAAAAAGTTAACCTATGGAGGTCAATAATTGAAAAAAAATATATAATAATTATACCACTATTATTAACTGCCTTATGTGGCTGCGCAACAAATACCAATAACAACACAAATGACATAGCCGAAACCAAAACTTATCTTTATAACTACGATTATGAAACAGATTCCAATGGTGAAGTAAGCACTGCTTACAATGAAGAGAAACCTTCTGTTGATGCGAATGAACCCCAAATAACAGAAGAACCAATCGTAAAATTAAACAAAAATTCTATAAAATACATAAAAATGAATGAAACATATAATACAGGCTCATTTGATTATACGATATTAAAAGTATATTCAACTATATCTAAATCATTTGCCACCGAATTAGTTGACGAAGAATATATCCAGCCTGTAATGAATCAGCTTAATCTATATAGGGGAATTTATGATGAAAACGGCAATCTATTTTATGAGGGACATAGATTTTTCTGGATAAAGGTTCATATTAAATATTTAGGAGAAACAACTTCAAAATTTCAATTTACATCAACAATTATAGCTGAATATCCTGACGGGACAACATATGAATTAGGAGGTATAAATTTTATAGACAGGTCTTTAGCTGAAAACAACGAGCAACACCTGACTTTGAACCCTGGCGATGAATTTGATAGCTGGTTTTTATATGAAGCATACCGTTATTCTGATACAAATAAATATTATATTCAAGGTTCGTTTCAGAAACTTCTTGGCGGAAACCATTACAGTGGTTACCTTGTCGAACTTAACGACATTGAAGAAGTCGAATAAATCCATGTTTTCATAACTATACTAATAAAATATGTAACTTGCGTCGTTAAACATGCATCTTACGACAAACCGCAGAATAACCGTCTTGTACTTTAAGTACAGGGCTGTTATTCTGTTTTTAAAAGATAAGTACTTATTCAAAATAATTTAACAGGAGGATAAGAAATGGTTCACAAACATTTTATTAAAAATACTGTTATATTTACAGCAATGCTATTAATTGTCGGGGTTAACTCAGCACCTATAATGTCTAAAGCTGGCAATGACTTTGGTGTGGCATTTAGTGTGGATGGTGAAACTAAATTTACAGGTCGCCAAAATAAATATACCTCTTCTTCAGTTCAGATGTCATGCACTGATAAGGACATAGACGGTTCATACTACTATGGTAAAGTATACGCAATTGATGGCAATAACAATCCGGTCGATGTATCACATGGCTATGAATATTATTATGATGTCAATGAAACTCATAACATGCTTAACTGGGTAAATGAAGAAGGCTATACACGCGCTGCTATAAGATGTGAAGCATATTCTGTAGATGATTACCATGGTGCATGGTTTGGCGGTTACTGGTATCCGGATATCTAGGAGGCTTAATAATTGAAACTGAAAAAAGCAACTTTCTTTTTACTATTATTAACTGTGTTGTGCGGCTGCACAGCACAGCCTTCTAATGATACCAATAACATGTTAGAAACCAAAACATATCTATACAGCTATTATTATGAAACAGAACCTAATGGAGAGTTAAGCACAGCTTATCATGAGGAAAAGCCATCCGTTGATTTGAATGAATCCAGAAATGTTGAAAAAGGAACTGTCAATTTCAAAAATAAAAACGCTATTATATACATAAAAATGAATGAAACATTTTCAAAAGGAAATTATGAATGTACCGTAACAGAAGCTTATAAAACAATATCTTCTGATTTTTTCTATACATTAGTTGATGAACAATATTACGAAGCTCTGGAAAAAGAAATATTCAAAAGACGATATATTTCAAAAGATACAGGAAAATTAATTAATGAGAAAAATTCTTTTTTCTGTGTAAAAATTCATTTGAAATATACTGGTTCTCAACCAACTAATATGACCTTTTATACAACTGGATACTCAAGACAGACTGATAATTTAATGTATGATCCAGGTTTACTTGAATTCATAGATAAAGCTTTAGCAAATGAAGAAAAAGATGTTTTATATCTTGAACCTGGAAAAGAGTACGATTTATGGTTTTTCTATCATGTATTAGGAACATATTCCAATGACAACACTTATTATATTCAGGGTGATTTTCAAAATTATAATGACCATGACAGTTATAATGGTTACTTAATTGAACTAAATAATTTAATTGAACTTGATTAAACATTTTTATAACTAACATCACTACACTTACTTTTATGGGGGAGGATTATGCACGATATTTTAATTCTGTTAAGAATAGAACTTAAACGATTATTTAAAAGCAAATTATTTTATGTAAGTCTTTTTATAGGACTTGCCTTATCTGTTGGAGGATTTATTGAGTGTGCGAAGCCGCATCTTAATATTACTAACGGCTTTAATGGGGGAGTGGAAACATATCCGTTCTCTGTATTTAATTCGTGGATGGGAATGTTTATGGGGCTTAAGCCTATATCTACATCTTATCTGTATATATTTATGCTGCTTGCAGCACTTCCGTATTGTGGATTCTTCTGCAGAGATAACAAGAACCAGTACATTCTGCAATATTACAGCAGAATGTCAAAGAATAAGATTCATGCTGCCAGATTCATTGCAACATTTATCTCAGGAGGACTTGTAACTATGCTTCCTCTTTTACTGAATCTATGCGCAACTATGATGTTTATTCCTGCATTGAAGCCATCCGGCAACGGCTTATTTATTCATTCAGGTGCGTATATAATGGGAAATCTTTTCTGTGAACATCCGCTTATCTATGTATTGATATATGTATTACAGTTCTTTATATATGGCGGTTCATTTGCACTTGTTTCACTTGCGGTTTCATTCTTTATCGACAATACATTTTTAGTAATAATATCTCCATTCGTTACCTATTACGGACTTGGTATTATCTCTACATTATGTAAAAGCGTAATGAATATTTATTCATTCAATCCTATGGCTCTGCTTTCACCTGCAACCAAGCTACAGGACGGAATGTTATTTGCCTACATATGTGAACCAATTATCATCTGTGTTATATGTGGAATTATATTTTTTATGAAAGGAAAGAATAATGAAGCGTTATAGAATAATAATTATTGGAGCAATAACTCTGCTTATTGCAATATTTATAGGATTCACCGTGAGAATCAATATGATTTTTCCTAATGCCAAAGATGTAACTTACACATCTGATAATCCTCCTATTATTGACGGTTTAAAGATTACTCCTGTTGATTATAATGTATATACAATCGACGAATACCGCGAGAAATCAGGTCAGCAGCTTAATATGCGTGAGGAAACTGCCCGTAAGAGCCGTATTGTGGTTATGACTATAGAATTAGAAAATGTATCCGATAAGGTTGTTAATTTCTCACCATCAATATTCGTTTTTTTGTCTGACGAGCTTAATGCACACAACGGAGTAACTATGTATTCATCAAAAGATTCACGTATTGTAGTTGTTCCCGGTGAAAAGAAAGAAGTGCGCCTGCAATGCACATTAGGAAGTTCCATGGTTAAAGAAAGTAAACTTGACAAGATAGATTCTTCTGATATCAGTCTTGTATATTCTTTCTATCCAAAAAGGCTGCGCATTGTATTTGACCGTCATTGATAAGAGGCTTGCCTATGATTAAAGAACGACATAAACATTATATTAAAATATTAATTATATATACAATTGTAATTGCAATATTAATCAGGACTCTGCCATACACAAGCAGATATTTTGATAACGCAGTACCTTGTGTTTCGGATTTCTTTTTGTTTTTTTATGATTTTCCAAACAACATTTTTCTATGCAATCTCGAACTTGTTGTTGCAGCTTTCATGATTATATCCATTATCAGATATGAAATGTCTGATTTCAGGGTTGTACTGTATTCTTCAATGTCGAAGCTGTGGCTTAACTGTGTAAAAAAATGTGCATGGATAAGTATTGTATTTCCTCTGATTAATTCAGTGGTACTGACAGGCTGTGCATTATCTTATCCTTCAGTTATTAACTGTAACTGGCTGGAAGAGGGCAGTGTTGCAAGAAATTTTATACCTAATGGAAATATTACGACTGAGAACACATTTGTAATAATTCTTATCTGCTTCCTGCTTGATATTCTGCGTGTTCAGATAACAATTCTTACAATCTGTGCGCTGCACTGGATTATAAGAAATCCGGTTGCTGATTTTATTATCACTTACGCATGTATATTTACTACTTATGTATCTGTTCTGCCTTTTGAGAACTTCTATAGAAAGATGTGTCTTAACCAGTCAGATGTGTACATATCCGGTATCTATTATGCTGATGATGTTATAACTCCGTTTATTATATGGATTGATATGATTCTGATAAGCTGGGCTGTAATTAAATTCTATAGAAAGGACATGCTTAAGAATTAATGAATACTTTCTTATGTATTTTAAAGGCTGATATCAGACGCTTCTGGTCGATGTGCTGGAAATTCTATATGGTTTTCTATATATATTGCGTATTTCAGGCTGTATCGTATTTTTCAAATGTATACAGATGTATTAAGAATTCCAGAATCAGCAGTATTTCTCTTGGAGATTCCCTGCTGTATGTATTCAGAGGTGCAAAAGAATTCTCTCCCGGCATGCAGATTGACATTCCGCTGTTTGAGATTCTTATAGTGCTGTATATCACATTTATAATAACTTATTACATAACTACTGACCAGAAAGCTGTCGGAAAGAATATTCTTGTTATCTCAGGTTCAGCTTCCGGCTGGTGGCTCAGCAAATATATCACTATGTTACTGGCTGTAATTATATATATGGCAGGTATATTTGCTGCTAACACAATTGTTGGTCTGATTATGACTGGCAGCAGATTTTCAATGTCACTTAACATTACAGGCACTGAGGCAGTAAGAATATTTTTACAGACTAAGCTTGAACTTGATTTCAATATGCCTCTGGTTATTATACTGTGTTTTGTGTGTCTCGTAACTATGACGGGCATAAGCCTTCTGCTTGCTTATATCAGCAATGCGGTATTCGGATTCGTTGTTAATCTGTTCTTCTTTATTGTGAGCATATGCAGTATGAAATGGTTCTTTTTCTATAATTATTTCATGACTATCCGCATACCTCATGTATACAGCAGATGGCCGTACGGTCTGTGCTTAATGCTTGCAATCAATATATTACTGGTTGCAGCCGGTATTATTTATTCAAAGAAAAAAGACTTTATCTAAGGGGGATTAATATGTATATTCAGCTTACAAATGTTTCAAAGAAAATTAAGAGCAATGATATCCTTAAAGATATCAATCTGCGCATGGAATCAGGCAAAATATATGGTTTCAAGGGAAAGAACGGCTGTGGTAAAACTATGCTTATGAGAGCTATATCAGGTCTTATCAAGGTTAAGGGTACTGTTGATATTAATGGACAGATTATCGGAAAAGATATTATGTTTCCGCCAAGTATCGGATTATTAATTGAAAATCCGTCTTTTATTAATAATTACACTGCATTTGAGAATCTTAAAACACTTGCATCTATCCGCAGACGTATTGATGATAACCGCATACGCGAGACTCTTACCGAGATTGGTCTTGATCCTGATGATAAAAGAACTTTCCATAAGTTCTCACTTGGTATGAAACAGAGACTTGGAATTGCTGCTGCCATCATGGAGAATCCTGATATTATTATCCTTGATGAACCAATCAATGCACTTGATGATACAGGTACAGAGCAGATTCGTGACATACTCATCAGGCACAGGGAAAGAGGTGCTTTAATTATAATTGCCTGCCACGATGCAGACGAGCTTAATTTCTTATCTGATGAAATTATCGAAATCGTTCAGGGGCAGATTAAGCCATCGAAAGATGATAAAAAATCCGCTTAAAATATTGACATATCATCACTATACATATAAGGTTGTCCTTAAAGGGACAGCCTTATTTATTTATAATGGCAATTACAATGAAAAGTACGGAAACAAGGTGATTATTATGAATACAGATATTAAACTTGTGGCTCTTGATTTAGACAGGACAACTCTTAATTCAGAAAGCCATCTGTCAGAAGTAAACAGACAGGCATTAATTGATGCCATAAGCAACGGAGTACATGTATGTATCGCAAGCGGACGTGCATTTGACACACTGCCTGAGGATGTCATATCAGTTCCTGGAATTGAATATGCAATAACAAGCAATGGCGCTGCCATCTACCGCATTGCAGGCAAAGAGTGCCTTAAATCCTATGTTCTTACACCGGAATCAGTAAAGACAATTCTTAAACTCACAGAGAATGATATTGTGACATATGAAGCATTTATAAAAGGACAGGCATTTGCTTCAACAGAATATACTGCACATCCTGAAAAATACGGTGCTACAGAACACTCACTTAACTATGTAAAAAAAACAAGAATTCTTAAAGACGACATTGTATCCTTCATACTTGAACACTGCCATGAATTAGACAGTATTGACATAGTAGTCGGCGACGATGAATTAAAGAAAAACATAATGGACAGAATAAGAAAAGCCACAGACGAAGTCTACATGACAAGTTCAATAAGCCAGCTTCTTGAGATATCATATAAAGACGCCGGCAAGAAATCAGGTGTTAAGTTCTTAACAGAATACCTCGGTCTGTCCCGTGAAAATGTAGCCGCCTTCGGTGACGCAGACAACGACACAGACATGATAGAATACGCCGGCGTAGGAATAGCAATGGAAAACGCCGCACCACACCTGAAACAAATAGCCGACCACATAACCCTCCACCACGACAAGGATGGTGTAGCATACGCATTCCGAAACATACTTAATATATGTTAATCTTGGGCTTTTCATTACTTTAATACACAACGATACCTGTCTGTGGCTGACACCCGACTATAGACGAGCTGTGTTGGAGTTAATACCGCTATATACAAAAGGTAGTTGAAATGCGTCTGCAAAATGTGTAAAATATTATGAGATTTATTTAGTAATATAAGGAGATTAATAATGAACGAACAGGATTGTAAGAAATTAGCAGAGCTCTTATTCCCTGATGTGGATAAGACACCTGATTATTATGAGGAGAAATACCCATATAGAAAACTTCCTAATAAGGCAGAAGTAACAAGATTAGGTCCAAGCCCTACAGGCTTTATCCATCTTGGCAATCTCTACAGTGCTTTGGCTGATGAGAGAATTGCACATAAGAACGGCGGTGTATTCTACTTAAGAATTGAAGATACTGATGCCAAGAGAACTGTTGAAGGTGCTGTTGACCTTGTAATCAATTCTTTAAGATATTTTGATATTGAATTTGATGAAGGTGCAGGCTTCCCGGATTCTGACCCGGTTAATGCATACGGACCATATTATCAGACACAGAGAGTTGATATCTATCATACATTTGCAAAGGAGCTTGTACTTAAAGGTCTTGCTTACCCTTGCTTCTGTACAGAGGAAGAGCTTGAGGCTGTAAGATTACAGCAGGAGACTGATAAGGTTCTTACTGGATATTATGGCAAATATGCTGTATGCCGTGACCTTTCTTTAGAGACTATCGAGGAAAATCTTAAGGCAGGAAAGCCTTATGTGCTTAGACTTCGTTCACAGGGAAGTCCTGAGAATGAAATCACATTTACAGACAGCATTAAGGGAGAGATTAAGCTTCCAGAGAATATCCATGATGTAGTTCTTCTTAAGAAAGATGGTATTCCAACATATCATTTTGCACACGCAATTGATGACCACTTTATGAGAACTACTACAGTTGTACGTGGCGGTGAATGGCTTGCTTCTGTTCCTATCCACTATGAATTATTTCATGTATTAGGCTTTAAGATGCCAAAATACGCACATACAGCACATCTTATGAAGTTTGATGAGGAAACAGGTGGAAAGAGAAAGTTATCTAAGAGAAAAGATCCGGAGCTTTCACTTGATTACTACAGAAAAGACGGATATCATCCATACACAATGAAGGTCTATCTTCTTACACTCCTTAACTCTAACTTTGAGGAATGGCATGAGAAGTTCCCTGACAAGGATATCAATGAATTTCCATTCTCAGTAGATAAGATGAGTGTTTCAGGTGCCTTATTTGATAAGGAAAAGCTTCATAACATCTGTAAGAATGAGCTTTCTAAGTTATCAGAGGATGATTTATACGAATTCCTTCACAACTGGGCATTAGAGAATGAGCCTGAGATGGAAAAGGTATGGTTTGCTGACAAAGAGAAGTTACTTGCTATATTAAGACTTTACATGGGTGTTGGTGCCAAGAGAAGAAGAAAAGACTTCATGTATGCTAAGCAGATATTTGAACTTATCAGTTTCTTCTTTGATGGCGAATCAGGTGAAAGAGATGAATTCAGATTAGCTGATGACGAGGTTAAGGTTATTCTTAACGATTACCTTGCAGCTTATGACCATAATGATGATAACAGCATGTGGTTTAACAAGCTTAAGGAAATAGCTGACAAGAACGGCTATGCTTCTGATATGAAGGCTTACAAGGCTAATCCTGAGAACTTCAAGGGTAATGTATCAGATGTTGCAGAGGTGGTAAGAATAGCTGTAACCGGCAGAGCTAATACTCCTGATCTGTGGACTATTGTTCATATCATGGGCGAAGAGCAGATGAAAGAGCGTATAAGCCGTTTCCTTTAATTAATACTAGTTTATAAGTCAACATAATAAGGAGGCTATGTAATATGTATGACCTTATGATAATCGGTAGCGGACCTGCGGGAATATCTGCTGCACTCACTGCTAAAGCAAGAAATCTTAACTTTATATGGTTTGGTTCAAGAGCACTAAGCACTAAGATAGAGAAAGCCGAGAAAATCATGAATTATCCTGGACTTCCTGCTGTTACAGGAAACGAAATGCAGTCTGTGTTCTTAAAGCAGATTGACGACTGTGGCATTACTATAACAGAGTCACAGGTTAATTCCATATATGACTGCGGCGGTTATTTTGCAGCCGGTGCTGATAATGAGATATATGAAGCCAAAGCTGTCATAATGACTGTTGGTATGACAACAACAAGAGAGATTGAAGGTGAAGCAAGGCTTTTAGGTTGTGGCGTAAGTTATTGTGCTACATGTGATGGAGCATTATATAAGAATAAGGATATTGCTGTTATATGTGCATCACCTAAATTCGAGGATGAAGTAACATTTTTAGCAGGACTTGCTAATCATATATATCTTTTCACACCTTATAAGGAAACCACGTTACAATATGATAACATAACGCATTTTAACGGACTTCCTGCAAGTGTTGACGGAGATAAGAAAGTAGCTTCAGTAACTTTCAAGGGAGAAGCTATCCCTGTAAGCGGAGCTTTCTTCTTAAAGGATTCTATCAATCCGGGTGTATTATTATCAGGACTTGATATGGCTGGTGGACATATTATTGTTGACAGAACTCAGAAGACTAACATTGATGGTGTATATGCAGCAGGTGACTGTACAGGCAGACCTTATCAGTATGCCAAGGCTGTTGGTGAAGGAAATGTTGCTGTACACAGCGTACTTGACTATCTGAAAAAACATAAAGATAATTAGTTTAACAGGAGACGATTAATAATGGGCGAGATATGGGATATCTATGATGTCAATAAACAGCTTACAGGCCGTACTATGAAACGTAATGACTGGAACATGAAGGATGGTGACTATCACTTAACTGTTCTTGGCATAATCAAAAGACCTGATAATACATTTTTAATAACACAGAGAGTCTTAACTAAAGCATGGGCACCAGGGCACTGGGAAGTCTCAGGCGGTGCATGCCAGGCTGGAGAGACATCTTTTCAGGCTGTCTGCCGTGAGGTTTTAGAAGAAACCGGTGTTGATGTATCACATGCTGATGGCGGCTTTGAATTTTCTTACAGAAGAGATAATCCTGAAGAAAAGGATAATTATTTTGTTGATATCTATAAGTTTAACATGGATATTACAGAAGCAGATATACATTTACAGACAGAAGAGACTGCCGGTTTCAGATTTGCTACAGCAGAAGAAATCAAGGCTATCGCTGACAGAGGAGAATTTCTTCATTACGACAGCATAAGGAAGGTTTTTGAATAATTAATTTAAAGACAGGGAGTTTTTATATGCTGAAATATCTTAAAAAATACTGGCTTTTTGCCATTCTTGCACCTTTATTCATGGTGGGCGAGGTTCTTGCGGACCTCGTTCAGCCTCGTTTAATGAGCACCATCGTGGATGAAGGTGTTTTAGGTTTATCTAATAACGGTGTTGGTAATCTGAATCTTGTACTTACCGAAGGACTTAAGATGATAATATTCGTAATTCTTGGCGGATTATCCGGTATCTTATGTGGTGTGTGTGCTAATATTGCATCGCAGAATTTTGGTAATGATTTAAGAAAAGATATATTTAAAAATATTATGTCTTTCTCCTTCGAACAGACTGACAAATTCTCTACAGGTTCACTTATCACAAGAGTTACCAACGATATAACACAGTTACAGAATTTTATCCAGATGAGTATGCGTGGTTTTATAAGGACATTTATGCTTTTTGCCGGCGGCATAATATGCATGTTATCCCTTAATCTAAGCTTTGGTGCAGTAATCGCGTGCGCCCTGCCGCTTGTAACCATATGTGTTATATATTTTCTTTCTAAAGCTAATCCACTTTTTTCAAAACTGCAGCAAAAGCTTGATAATGTTAATAATGTAATGCAGGAAAATGTATCAGGTTTCCGCGTTGTCAAAGCATATGTTAAAGAAGATTACGAAAAAGAGCGGTTCGGAAAATCCAATGACGACCTTGTAAATACTCAGCTTAATGTGCTGATGATTTTCTCATATATGCAGCCAATTATGAATATTATTCTCAACCTGTCTGTAGTTGCAGTTATCAAGGTCGGTGGTATTCAGGTTGCCAACGGTTCTGTAACACCAGGTAATGTCATGGCAGCAATTACATATGTCACGCAGTCACTTAATGCAGTTATGCGAATGACTAATATGTTCCAGACCGCATCAAGAGGTATTGCTTCAGGCAGACGAATTAATGAGGTGCTTGCCTGTGAGCCTTCTATCAAAAACGGTTCATTTGACGGAAAACCTTCTGTTAAGGGTAAGATTGAATTTAAAAATGTAACATTTGCATATCCATTAACTGGCGATAAGAAGATTCTTGATAATATTAATCTTGTTATCAATCCCGGCGAAACTATCGGTATTCTTGGTGAAATCGGCTGTGGTAAAACAAGCCTTATTAACCTGATTCCAAGATTCTATGATGTATGCGGAGGAAGCGTGCTTGTTGATGATATTGATGTAAGGGAATATAACCTTAAGAATCTACGTGAACGTATATCTGTCGCTCTGCAGAAAAGTGAAATATTCCAGAGCACTATTAAAGAGAACATCCAGTGGGGCCGTGAAAACGCAACTGACAATGACATTGCAAATGCAGCTTCTATCGCACAGGCTATGGAATTTATCAGCACTTCAGCAGATGGATTTGACACTCTTGTAACACAACAGGGAACGAGTCTTTCCGGCGGTCAGAAGCAGAGAGTTGCCATAAGCCGTACAATTCTTAAACAGGCAGAGATTATTATATTTGATGATGCAACAAGTGCACTTGACTTAAAGACAGAAGCTAATCTGTATTCAATGCTTAAAAATGCATATCCGGACACTACTAAGATTATTATTGCACAGCGAATTGCCTCTGTTAAAGATGCTGACAGAATTGTAATTCTTGATGACGGACATATAAGTGCTGTCGGTACTCATGAGGAGCTGCTGAAAAACAGTGCTATATATCAGGATATATATAATTCGCAGTTGAATAAGAACTAGCAAGGAGATAGAGATATTATGGCTGAGGATAAGAATACATCACAGATTAATATGAGAATTCCCGGCATGAAGGGAGGACCCAGAAACAGAGGTGCCGTTGTTGAAAAGCCTGTCAACAGTAAAGAAACATTTATGCGCCTTATGCAGTATTTTGCTAAAGAAATACCTGTAATTACTGCTCTTTTTATTGCCGTAGTTATAATGGTTGTATGCTCTGTCTATGCTCCAAAGCTTCAGAGTCAGGCAATTGATTATATTTCTTTAAGAAAATTTAATAATTTAAATCATATACTTATCTTCATGTTAGTGGTATACATAATATACAGTATATGCACATTTATACAGACAAGATTAAGTGCCATACTAAGTCAGAGAATTGTAAAGCATATGAGACAGGATCTTTTTGATAAGATTGTCGGCATGTCTGTCAAGTATCTTGACCAGCATTCACATGGTGACATTATGAGCCGGATGACTAATGATGTTGAGAATATCTCCAACACTGTATCACAGTCCATGAGTTCGTTATTCTCAGGTGTTCTCACTATTATTGGAACTGTCATTATGATGGTTGCTTTATCCCCACAGCTTGCATTATGTTCCTGCACAACTGTGATTCTTACTATATTTGCAACTAAGAATTTATCTAAAGCAATGAGGAAATTCTATTCCAGACGGCAGGTTCTTTTAGGACAGCTTAATGGTACTGTTGAGGAGATGGTCACTGGTATCAAGACTGTTACAGCATTTGACAGACAGGAAAATGTATGCAGTGATTTTAATAATACATCTGATGAACTGACTAAGGTTGGTATTAAAGCCGAGATTCTTGGTGGTTCTATGGGGCCTGTAATGAATGTCATTAACAATATCGGCTTCGTCATTATTGCAGGGGCTGGAGGATATTTTGCTATTAAAGGATATGTATCCATCGGTGTAATATCAGCATTTATCGTATATGCCAAGCAGTTTGGCAGACCTATTGACGAGCTTGCCAATATATGGGGGCAGATTCAGACTGCCATAGCCGGAGCTGAAAGAGTATTTGCTGTTCTTGATGAACCTTCCGAGGACAAATCAGGTGAATTTACAATGGATAATTCTACCGGCAACATTGAATTTAATCATGTTGATTTCTCCTATATACCGGGGAAACAGGTATTACATGATTTCAACCTTAAGGTTAAAGCCGGGCAGAAGGTTGCACTTGTAGGAAGCACGGGAAGCGGTAAGACTACCGTTGTCAATCTTCTTATGAGATTCTACGATATTGACAATGGCAGTATAACTATTGACGGTGTTAATATTAAAGATATCGACTGTGAGAATCTTAGGAAGAATACTGCAATTGTTTTACAGGATACTGTTCTTTTTGCCGACACTGTAAAGAATAATCTTCTATATTCAAGACAGGATGCAACGGATACTGAAATCATTGCTGCTGCAAAGAAGGCTAACTGCCATAATATGATTATGCATCTTCCTGACGGATATGATTCAATGCTTGCCAAAGATGGACAGAATCTGTCACAGGGACAACGCCAGTTACTATCAATTGCAAGAGCATTTGTTGCCAGTCCTAAGATTCTTATACTCGATGAAGCAACCTCAAGTGTTGATACACGAACAGAAAAAAAGATTCAGGATGCAATGACTAATCTTATGAAGAACAGAACAAGCCTTATTATTGCACACCGACTGTCAACTATTCAGGACGCTGACGTCATAGTTGTTATGGATAATGGAAGAGTTGTCGAGACAGGTAATCATGAGTCTCTGCTTGCTGCTAAAGGCAGATATTATGAGCTGTATATGACACAGTTTGCTGGAAAAGCAATCTGATTAATAGGACAAGGAGATAAGAAAAATTATGGGAAATCGCAAGCATATGAGAACCGAAAAGAAAACAGCCGTAAAAAACAGTTTTGGGCGGCTTCTGGCTACAGGTATATTTGTACTTATCCAGGTTGCATGGCTGGCTTATCTTTTATTATATTTTTACAGGGACTATGCATGGATTTCATTATTAAGCACATTTATTGCAATTATTCTTGTGCTTAAGATATACGGAACATCTACTAATTCAGCCATGAAAATGCCATGGATAATTGTGATTCTTGCATTTCCTATACTTGGTATACTTATTTATCTGCTTTTTGGACGTTCCATTGTTACAAGAAATGTAAAGAAAAGATTTAATTCAATAGAAGAATCCTATAAAAAATCTCTTTCTCAGGATGAAAACATTCTTAATGAGGTTAAAGATAAGGATATCTATATATATAACCAGTTCCATTATCTGAGTAATCATGAAGGATATCCTGTATATAAGAATACGGATATTGAATTCTATTCCATAGGTGAGGAAGGTCTTGAAGCACAGCTTAAAGAACTTGAAAAAGCTGAGAAATTCATATTTATGGAATATCATGCTATTGAAGAAGCTTCAAGCTTTGACAGAATTAAAGATGTACTTATAAGAAAAGCTGCCGCAGGCGTTGAAGTCAGATTATTCTATGATGATGTAGGAAGTATCTTCTTCCTTAACAAGGATTTCATCAAAGAAATGCGTGCCAATGGTATTGACTGCCGCGTATTCAATCCTATTAAGCTTGCATTTAATATGTTCATGAATAACCGTGATCACAGAAAAATTACCGTAATTGACGGTAAGGTCGGATTCACAGGTGGTTATAATCTTGCTGACGAGTACTTTAACATAACACACCCATATGGTGAGTGGAAAGATACCGGTCTTAAGCTGACCGGCGATGCCGTTAAAACTCTTACAATGCTGTTTCTTTCTATGTGGAACTCTATTAAGAAAACAGACGAGCCACAGGATGATTATATTAAATATATCAAGGCATCTGATTACGGATACAAGGCTGTTAATAATAATCAGTATGTTGTCCCTTACGCTGACAGTCCGCTTAATAACAACAGGGTCGCTGAAAATGTTTATCTTAATATTATTAAGGGAGCCAAGCATTATCTTTACATTACAACACCATATCTGCTTATTACAGAAGAGATGTCCAGAGAGCTTGCAATGGCAGCAATGAGAGGTGTTGATGTAAGAATTGTAACACCTGGTATTCCTGATAAGAAGCTTACCTACAGCCTCACAAGATCATATTATGCAGATCTCGTAAGATACGGCGTAAGAATATACGAATACACACCGGGCTTCATTCATGCAAAACAGTGGGTAAGCGATGGAGAAGTATCTGTTGTAGGCACAATCAATATGGACTTCAGAAGTCTTTACCTTCACTTTGAAAATGCCGCGTATGTATATGGCAGGGAAACTGCTGCCGACATACTTAATGATTTCTACAACATTTTCAGAAGAAGTGAGGAAGTAACCGACAAGTACATCAATAAGCCGAGAATTCTGAGATTCGGACAATGTATATTAAGACTGGTTGCACCTTTGTTCTAATTGGTGTATATTCATATTTGTATATCAAATTAATAAACATTTAACAAGGAGATATAATGAGAGAAGAAACTGTAACCGTGAAAATCGACCACCCTTTAGGAAGCACTGATGAAGATAACCCCTCGGTGGTCTATCCTATTAATTGCGGCTATGTAGATGTCGAAAGAACAGCCGGATTTTCTGAGCTTGATAAACAGAGAGTTTATCTGTTAGGTGTAGATGTTGCCGTTGATGAATATATCGGCGAGCTTATTGCTGTAGCAAGACGCCGTGATGATCCTGAAACAGTCTGGATAATAGCACCTGAAAATATATCTTACACAATCCAGCAGATTGAAGAAATGATATATTTCGAAGAGCAGTATTACGACAGTTTTGTTGAAATAGTTGACGAGGAATTATGGGATGCCTATGATGAGAATGAAAAGCTGTTAGGCTTCGATTTAAAAAGAAGCCAGGCAAAATCTTTACCTGATGGGGTATATCATGTCATTGTCAATGTATATACAATGACTAAAGATGGTAAGCTTCTTACGACAGAACGTTCACGAAATAAAACATACCCTCTTAAGTGGGAAGTTACAGGTGGTTCTATACTTAAAGGTGAAACAGCGGCTGAAGGTGCGGTTCGTGAGTTATATGAAGAGACTGGCATTAAGATTTCTACTGAAGACCTCATTGTACTCTACAGCTATGTGGATAAGCCTAAACATGCCATATATCACAGTTACCTTAATTTAATAGAAAAAGAAGTCCATGTTACCCTTCAGGAAGGAGAAACCATGGACTACATGTATGTTCCGTATAAGGAATTTGATGAACTTGTTAATTCTGACAGATTCGTTCCATCAGAACAGCGACGCTATAAGAATCAGGCCGTCTTTACGATGCTTTCACGATTCATTCCTGATTCAGCGGCTTCTACATAAGCAATTCCGTATGTTCCTGGACCTACATGAGTTCCAACAGAACAGCCAATAGAGCTTACACAAACATTTCCATTAACATCAGATATATAAGTAAGACTCTTATTAATAAATGTTTCTAAGGATTCAGAGCAGTTGATATGACCAAACATGAAATCTCTTGTAAGACTTAATCCGTCTTTGGTGAGCTTATCATGCATAAGTTTTTCAGCTGCTTTTTTTCCTCTTGTTTTTCCAATCACAACAACTTTTCCATCTTCAATACTTACAACCGGTGTTATATGAAGCATTGTTCCTGCAAATGCAGCAGCTCCTGAAAGTCTGCCACCCATTTTAAGATATTTAAGTGAACCAACAACTGCTGTAAGCTTGATGTATTTTGACATCTCTGTACATGCAGCAGCAATATCAGCCACATTTACACCAGCATCTCTTAACTTTACTGCCTCTCTGATTAGGAGGGCTGTTCCAATCGAAGCACTTCTTGAATCTACCATGTATAGTTTCTTTCCTGTTTCTTCTTCAACATCTAAAGCAGCAAGGCAGGCACTCTGATATGTTCCTGATAAATCAGAAGATATGAATATTCCAAGTACATCATCCCCGGCAGCAACAGCTTCATTAAATACTTTCATGAATGTATCAGGGCTTGGCTGTGAAGTCTTAGGTAATTCATCACATTCAGCAAGTCTTGTATAAAATTCCTCGTGTGTTATCTCAACTCCATCTAAGAATTCTTCATTCCCAAACCTTACAGATATAGGAACAATCTGAATCCCCATTTTTCTTGCATCTTCTTTAGATATATCACATGTGCTGTCAGCAATAATTCTTAACATAATCATTCTCCTTTAAAGATTTTGATATATTTTGATATTCAAAGTTTCTTTATGTGATAGTATCATGAGATGATGTGGTTGTCAATAGTGATTTGATAATCAAAGTATTCTATTTCCTTAGCCTATATAACGTGATACCTATCAGTAGTCGCATTTTCACATCACTTATATGAAGAAAAATGTAATATCTATAATAATAGTTGCATTTTAAGCCTGCCAAATCATGAAAATACATCGTCTTATAGGAATATCTGAATCAAAAAAACATTTTTCATAAGAAAACATAAGAAATCATAATAAATCTGCCTATAAGACAGCGTATTTTTTATCTATATAGGAAAATCAAAAATCCGGCTGCATTCCAGCATTAAAAGCTTCCTCCATACACAAGTCTGGTATAAACCTGACACAAATCCAACTCTATCCTTGACATAACAATTCTTAAAGACTAAAATCTAACAACTAGGGGACACCCCATCTACGAAATTCAAATAGAAATTCACACAAGAGGTTTCATCAATTATGGCAAAAGATTTAACTCAGGGCAGAATTATGCCTATGTTAATTAAATTCACAATTCCACTTATACTGGGAAATATATTTCAGCTTACTTATAATGCGGTTGACTCTATTATTGTCGGAAGATTTGTTGGAAAAGAAGCACTGGCTGCTGTTGGAATATGCAATCCAATAACTACACTCATTATTCTTTTCCTTAACGGATTATGTATGGGTGCAAGTATTCTTATGGGTAATTATTTCGGCGGTAAGAAAATGGACACACTTTCCCGCCAGATAAGTACAACTATGATATCAGGTATGATATTCTCACTTGCACTTACACTGATTGCAATAGTATTTACAAGACCTATTCTTATGCTTGTTCAGGTTGACAGATCAATTATGACACTTACAACCCAGTACTTAAGAATAATCATGTTAGGACTCATCTTCACATTCCTTTATAACTTTTTCTCAAGCACTTTAAGGGCATTGGGAGATAGTGCAACACCACTGTATTTCCTTATCATAAGTGCAGTTTTAAATGTATTTGGTGACCTTTTCTTTGTTGTTGTCCTGAAAGCTGGCAGCAATGGATGTGCAGTTGCAACTGTAGTGAGCGAGGCTCTCTGCTGTGTATTCTGCATGATATATATTAAATTCAAAGTACCGATTCTGTGTCTTGGCAAGAAGTGGCTTGTATTTGACCGCTCACTGCTTAAGAAAACTATAAGCTACGGCTGGGCATCTGCTATGCAGCAAGCTACTGTACAACTTGGTAAAATAGGAATACAGGCTATTATTAACACTATGGGCGTTTCGGTTTCAGCCGCATTTGCAGTAGTAAACAGAATTGATGACTATGCATATACACCCGAGCAGAATATTGCACACGGAATGACAGCAATGATGGCACAGAACAAAGGCGCCGGAAGAAACGACAGAGTAATCAAAGGCTTTAAAGCCGGTATTATTCTTGAGATAATATATGGAATCTTCATATTCTTTGTATGTTTTGTATTTGCAAGACCACTTATGAAACTGTTCACTTCAGATACTGAGGTTATAAGACACGGTGTAATCTACCTTAAGCTTATCTCTATAATGTACATACTTCCTGCCATCACTAATGGTATTCAGGGATATTTCAGAGGAATCGGCGACTTAAAGATTACACTGCTTTCAAGCTTTATCAATATGGGTGTCCGCGTGCTTGCCGCCATACCACTTGTATTTGCATTAGGCATGGGAATAGAAGCACTTCCTTTCTCTTATCTTGCTGGCTGGATTGGCATGCTTATTGCAGAAATACCTCTGCTTGTTAAGAATTACAGAGCATATATCAAAAGTATAAATTAAAATCCATGCACAAAGCAATTATAACTTTGTGCATGGATTTTTCTTTTCTCATCTTCTAAATATTTTTCTTTCTCATAAGAAACGCACCTATACCTATAAGCACGACACCGATTATACAGCTAGATAATAAAGTAATGAATAATACGTTTCCATTAATACTAATATCTGTGCTCCAGTCAGACAGGTTCATATTACTTATAGCAATTGCCTTATCTTTATTAAGAATATATTCAAGAAAATCATTAGCAAAAACAAACCATATTACAGATATTATTGTACTAATTCCAGCTCTTATAAGTCCATGAACAGGAAGATATCTGATTACAAGAAATACAAGCCAGACGCCAAGCATAAGTACAACAGCTACGGTATATCCGTCCTTCATGCCTGTAAATCCGGAATGATAATACACTATAAACATTGTAAGAAACAGCCACAAAGTATCCCATGTCATTGTTATAAGTGCCTTCTTATCACTAAGTACCGGCGGAAGTTTAACCAGACATATCACTATCGGGAACAATACTATTGATATACCAAATACTGTAGGTATAGCCCATAACAGGAAGTTTCCTCCACCATTCATCCGGTCAACGAAGAACAGTATAAGCATCAGCGAAGTAACTCCTGCAAGAATACATTTTAACAAACGATTATTAGTGGACATAAGCGGAACTACCGTAAGTGCTGCGACAAGCAGCATAGAAGCAGTAACAACCGAGAATACGCCTAATCCCATGCCGGTAGCAAGCTGCACTATAAATGTAATGACAATTGGCAGTAGAAGTATTGCGGCAATCACAACTCCTGCCTTGTATGCTGCATTACGCTCTATTTTTGCATGTCTTTCGAGTATTCCCTTCGATTCCTTTGCAAGTACTTCATCAACGTTATTTTCTTTTAATTCATTATACATTTTCTGGCAGTCATTACAGCCTGGCAGATGTTTTTCAACAAATCTGCGGCTCTCTTCGCTGCATGCATTGTCATAATAAAGTGGCAGTAAATCCTGCACGATATCACATTCTTTATTACTCATATCTAATCAACCCTTTCTTTTATTTTCAATCTGGCCCTATGATAAGTTACTCTGGCCCAGTTCTCAGTTTTTCCAAATACCATTCCAATCTGTGCAAATGTGAGTTCTCCGAAAACTCTCAACTGAAATACCTCCTTATACGGCTCCGGCAGTTCATGAAGAACCATATGAATCCGCAAAGCAGAATCTGTATCTGCAGCTTTATCCGATAAATCTGGTGTCTGCTGAGGTAAATTTTCGTCAAGTTCAGAAAATTTCTTATTCTTCCGACACTCATCAATTGCCAGATTCTTTGCTATACTGCACAACCATGTGAGCTCACCCGCCTTGCCTTCATATTGTCTCCTGGCGGTCATGGCTTTGTAGAAAGTATTCTGTGTTATTTCTTCAGCAAGAGACTGATTCTTTACTATCGTAAACACATAAGAATACACCTGCATATAATAGGAATTGTACAATTTCTCATAATTCAGAACTGGTCACCTCCTTCCGTCTTACATAGGTTAGACGCACGAAATGGATTTTCGTTACAACATTTTTCAAAATATTTTATAGAATTTTTTAAAATGTGTCAAAAAATGTATGCCAAAGGTACAGGCAGATGTGTTATTATACATATTGAATTTGATTCAGGAGAATTAATTATGATTAGAAAAGAACAGCTGCGTCTATACGCAATCACAGATACAAGCTGGCTTAACGGAGCCAGTCTCATTAATGTTGTTGAAAATGTATTAAAAAATGGAGCTACATTTTTACAATTAAGAGAAAAAAATGCATCACATGATGAAATTGTTGCTAAAGCAAAAGCAATTAAGCCAATTGCACGAAAATATGGTGTTCCATTCGTTATTGACGATGATGTGCAGGCGGCACTTGAAGCTGACGCTGATGGTGTACATATCGGACAGAGTGACACTGACTATATGACTGCAAGAAGTATTCTTGGAGATAATAAGATTATCGGCATGACCGCCAAGACAGTTGAACAGGCTAAAGAAGCGGAAAGACTTGGTGCAGATTATATCGGAACCGGTGCTGTATTTGGTTCAAGTACCAAAAAGGATGCTGTATACATGCCTCGTGAGCGACTGATTGAGGTTGCAGGTTCAGTTAATATCCCTGTCGTTGCAATCGGCGGTATTGATTACGACAACTGCGGTGAGCTTGCAGGCACTGGTGTTGACGGGATTGCTGTTGTTTCAGCTATATTTGCCGCTGATGATCCTGGACTTGCTACGAAAGAGCTTTACTTAAAGACTGGCCGTGTATTTAATTATCACAGGGATTTCATATTTGACATGGACGGAACTATTCTTGATTCTATGCCTTACTGGAGAAATGTTTCCAAGGAATACGCCATGCAGTATGTTGATAAGTTACCTGATGACTTTGACGAGCGTACTTATGTAATGGACCTTGATGAATGTTCTGCTTATTTCCGTGATGAATTAGGCATAAACACTGATGCAGCAACTATGCGACAGACTGCTGTGGATATTATGACAAGACACTACAGCACAGATATTCCGGCTAAAGACGGAATGCTTGAATTAATCAGACGTGAGCATGAAGCCGGTTCTTGCATGTGCATATTTACAAGCTCTGACAGAGGCTGCGTTGACGCTGCACTTAACCGGCTTGGAATAGCTGACTGTTTTAACAACATTTTTACAGTATATGACATTCCGTATAATAAAAAGAATCCGGAAAGCTACAAGCTTATCGCTGAAAAAATGCATTTTAAACCGGAATATACATGGGTATATGAAGATGTTCTTCACGGCATTGAATCTGCAAGACAGGGTGGATTTAAGATATGTGCTGTATATGATGAGGATTCTAAGAAGCATTGGAACGAAATCTGCGCACTTGCAGACGAAATAAGAGATATAAGAAATGATTGAGGATTAGTAATGAAAAAAAAAGTTGTTGTCGGCATGTCAGGGGGCGTTGATTCCTCTGTTGCCGCTTATCTATTAAAGGAACAGGGCTATGATGTAATAGGTGTGACTATGCAGATATGGCAGGACGATGCAACAGAAGCCGCTGAGAACGGCTGCTGCGGTATCAGTGCTGTTGATGATGCAAGGCGTGTTGCAGGCCAGCTTGATATCCCATATTATGTAATGAATTTTAAGAATGAGTTCAAATGTAATGTAATCGACTATTTTGTTGACGAATATAAAAAAGGCCGTACACCTAATCCATGTATCGCCTGCAACCGTTATGTAAAGTGGGAATCTCTTCTTAAGAGAAGTCTTGAAATAGGGGCAGATTACATTGCAACAGGACACTATGCAAGAATCCACCAGCTTCCTAATGGCAGATACACTATATGCAATTCAGTAACTGCCAGGAAAGACCAGACTTACGCACTTTATAATCTTACACAGGAACAGTTATCACACACACTTCTTCCTATTGGTGATTATACTAAGGATCAGGTCCGTGAAATTGCATCTAAGATTGGTATTACTGTTGCCAAGAAGCCTGACAGTATGGAAATATGCTTTATTCCTGATAATGACTATGCAGGCTTTATAACACGTGAAACAGACTATACTTCTGTTCCCGGTAATTTCATTGACATCAATGGCAATGTAATTGGAAGACATCAGGGTATCATACACTACACAGTTGGTCAGAGAAAAGGTCTTGGACTTGCTCTTGGAAAGCCGGCATTTGTTGTTGCTATACGACCTGAAACCAACGAGGTTGTAATCGGTGATAATTCAGATGTGTTCTCACCTAAGCTTTACGCCAACAACCTTAATTTCATGTCGATACCTTCACTTGAAGGTGAAATGCGTGCCAAAGGTAAAATCCGTTACAGCCATGAGGGTGCTATGTGTACTATAAGAATGTTTGATGAAAATACTCTTGAGTGTACATTTGACGAGCCTGTTCGTGCCGTAACACCAGGTCAGGCGCTTGTATTATATGACGGGGACAATGTACTTGGCGGCGGAACTATCATTTAATTATTTTTAAAATTAATAAGGACAATATTATGGATAAACTTATATATATGGATAACGCAGCAACTACATCAACCGCACCAGAGGTTGTGTCTGCAATGCTTCCATTCTTTACTGAATATTACGGCAATCCTTCTTCTGTATATAATTTTGCCCAGAAAAGCAAGATGGCTATTGAAGATGCAAGGGAAATTATAGCTGACAGTATTGGCGCTGCTAAAAGCAATGAAATATATTTTACAGGCGGTGGAAGCGAGTCTGATAACTGGGCTTTAAAGTCTGCTGCATTCGGACTTAGAGATAAAGGCAACCACATTATAACAACTAAAATAGAGCATCATGCAATTCTTAATACATGTGCATATCTTGAAAAGAATGGATTCGAGATAACTTACCTTGATGTTGACAGCGAGGGCTTTGTTTCATTAGAAGATGTCGAGAATGCCATTACTGACAAAACAATTCTTATAAGTGTTATGTTTGCCAACAATGAAATCGGAACAATTGAACCTGTCTGTGAAATAGGTGAGATTGCACATAAGCATGGCATTCTTTTTCACACTGATGCAGTTCAGGCTATGTGTCATGTCCCAATTAATGTCACAGAGATGAATATTGACCTGTTAAGTGCAAGCGCACACAAGTTCCACGGTCCTAAAGGCGTCGGTTTCATGTACATGAAGAATACCGCTAAGTTAGAGCCTTTCATCCATGGCGGGGCACAGGAGCGTGCAAGACGCGCTGGAACAAGCAATGTTCCAGGCATTGTCGGCATGGGGCAGGCTGTAAAGCTTGCCTTAGGTACACTTGATAAAGATACACGTACAATTATTAATATGCGTAATTATATTGTTGACAGAATTCTTGGTGAGATTACTGACGTTACTTTTGATGGACCTTGTATTGATGCTAATGCTGATGCTGATGTGAATGCTGTTTCGGCATGTTGTTCGCCCGTGTGCAGCCTGAAGCGTCTTCCGTCTAATATGCATTTCTGCTTTAAAGATGTTTCGGGTGATTCTTTACTTATTATGCTTGATATGAACGGTATATGTGCATCCAGCGGTTCAGCATGTGCTGCAGGCTCAATCGACCCTTCACATGTGCTTCTTGCTATCGGACGAAGCAAAGGTGAAACTAAAGGTGCTTTAAGATTAAGCATAGATAAGGATTTAACCAAGGAAGATGCTGACTATGCAATAGATGCATTAAAAGCTGCTGTTGCGAGGCTGCGTGGATAAACTACGCAGATAAACTGCCTAGGTAAACTTCAAGGATAATGGATAACAACTTAGTTAGCATTAATAATTTGGAATACCTACTAACCAACTATTAATTCTTAATTGGGTAGGTCTTTATTACAGCTGTTGTTCCTGTCGGGTAGCATAAAGACCTACTCATACAATTTATTTATATATCTTAGTAGGTCTTTTTCGCTATCCAAGCTGTTTTATCAACACATTTGCAACACTTTTTCATCAAAATAACCTACGAAATATGTATTAACATCCATTCTAGTAGGTTTCTGCCAATAATCAAAGATTAATTCATGCAATAAAAACCCACTATTTTATTGTCTAATCAGACTTTAGTAGGTTTCTGGCAAGATTCATACAATACACCTCCCCAATAGGTACTAACAATCAATTCCAATACATATCCCAAAGCAGAACCAACACACATTTACAAAATAATTTTCAAAAATATCATACAAACCTATTGACATAGTAGGGATAAGGGTTTATATTATCATCAACATCAAGAAAGCAATACATTTTTGAAATAAATTAAAAAGGATGGTAATTAATTATGGCAAAGAAATCTTACTCTGAAAGAAATTTAAAGTTTGAAACATTACAGCTTCATGTAGGACAGGAACAGCCTGATCCGGTAACAGATGCTAGAGCAGTACCAATTTACCTTACATCATCATATGTATTCCATAACAGCCAGCATGCTGCTGACAGATTTGGTCTTAAGGATGCAGGTAACATCTACGGTCGTCTTACCAATCCAACAGAAGATGTATTTGAAAAGAGAATCGCAGCACTTGAAGGTGGTGTAGCAGCACTTGCTGTTGGTTCTGGTGCAGCAGCATTAGCATATGCTTTCCAGGCACTTGCTCATGCAGGAGATCACATCGTAGCAGCTAAGAATATCTACGGCGGAACATATAACCTTCTTGCACATACACTTCCAGATTACGGAATTGAAGCTACATTTGTAGATCCTTTTGATTATGACGCTATTGAAGCAGCTATCAAGCCTAATACTAAGGCTGTTCAGATTGAGACACTTGGAAATCCTAATTCAGAAGTTGTTGATATCGAAAGAATTGCTAAGATTGCACATGCACATAACATTCCACTTGTTGTTGATAACACATTTGCAACACCTTACCTTGTAAGACCTATTGAATATGGTGCAGATATCGTTATCCATTCAGCAACTAAGTTCATCGGTGGACATGGCACAACACTTGGCGGTGTAATCGTTGATAGTGGTAAATTTGACTGGGTAGGGGCTGCTGATAAGTTCCCATGGCTTGTTGAACCAAATGTATCATACCACGGTGTAAGCTTTGCAAAGGATACAGCACCTGCTGCATTCGTTACATATATCAGAGCTATTCTCCTTCGTGATACAGGAGCTACAATTTCTCCAGTTCATTCATTCATCTTCCTTCAGGGACTTGAAACATTATCACTCAGAGTTGAGAGACATGTAGAGAACGCATTAAAGGTTGTTCAGTACTTAAAGAATCAGCCATTAGTTGAGAAGGTAAACCACCCCTCAATCTCTACTAACGAAGAACAGCAGGCTCTTTATAAGAAGTACTTCCCTAACGGTGGTGGTTCAATCTTTACATTTGAAATCAAGGGTGGTTCTGCCCAAGCACAGAAGTTCATTGATAACCTTGAGTTATTCTCACTTCTTGCTAATGTTGCCGATGTTAAGTCATTAGCAATACACCCTGCAAGCACAACTCATTCAGAGTGCAACGAAGCTGAGCTACTTGATCAGGGAATCAAGCCTAACACAATCAGACTTTCAATTGGTACAGAGAATATCGATGATATCATTGAAGATCTTGACGAAGCATTCAAGGCTTTACAGTAATCTGCTATATTTCCTTTTAGGTATAATATATTTACATCAGGAGATGACTGTCCGTATTTTTCGGGCAGTCATTTTCTTTTAATAATAATCTTACTGACACACACCTGATTTTTTTCAACAAAATCCGACACATTCTTTACATATCAGACTAATGCTGATAAAATATATATAATTAATAAATCGTGAGTGTTTAGGAGGAAATGTAATGTTTTGTCAATTATTTGGTAAATTTCTTATTGAAAAAGAGATTATAGACAGGGATAAATACAAGTCTATAATGGAAAGGCTTGCTGAATCAAGAGCAAAACTTGGTGTAATTGCTGTAGCTGATGGTATTATTACTGAGAAACAGGCGAATGAAATTAATCATTTACAGACAACAAAGGATGCAAGATTTGGTGAAATCGCTGTTGGAGAGGGTTATATGACTGAAGAACAGTTAGATGCTCTTCTTAAAAAGCAGGGAAGTGCCTATGCAATATTCCTTTCTGTTCTTTCAGAAGCAGCAGATATATCGGTATCGAAGGTTGATGAGCTTCTTAAGGAATTCCAGAAGGAGCATGGTTTTACTGATGAGGATATGGATGGTCTTAAGAATGATGATTTAGAACAGATTGTTCCAATATTTGCCTTTTCATCAAAGTCATATGTAACTGATATATGCAGGCTTGCACTTGCTAATATTGAAAGATTTGTAACATCTGATTTCTATATAGACAGAATTAAGCATATTTCACAGCTTGAATACAGATGTCTTGCAGGTCAGAAATTAGAAGGTGACCTTGATATTATTGTTGGTTTTGCAAGTGTTGGTGAACAGACAGCTATAGTTGATATAGCTAATGGATTCTCTCATAGTAATATATCTAATCTTGGAATAGAAGTATATGATGCTATAGGTGAATTTACTAACTGTATAAGCGGATTGTTTGCAACAGCAATTTCTAAGAAGGGCAGCATGTTAGAGATTACTCCACAGTTTGCTTATGAAAATCAGTTTGCCAAAGGAGATGCTTATGTACTTCCTATTCATATACATGACAGTGAAGTTCTGCTTTTCATATCTGCCTCTGATGAAACCAAAGCTGGAGATATGCCTGTTGTAAGAAAGATTATGGCAAAAGCAGGTGGAGAAGTTACATTAGACAGCAAAGGAACAGTAGTTATCGTTGATGATTCCGGAATGTCAAGAAAGATTCTGCGTGATATTCTTGAAGAAGCCGGTTACGCTGTATTAGCTGAAGCAACTGACGGATTAGAGGGTGTACTTGCTTATAAGACATATTACCCTGATATAATTACACTTGATATTACAATGCCTAACATGGACGGAACAGAAGCTCTTAAAGAAATTAAAGCTTATGACTCTAATGCCAAAGTAATTATGATAACTGCTGCAGGACAGCAGCACAAAGTAATTGAGGCTCTTAAGCTTGGTGCCAAACGTTTTATTACCAAGCCATTTGATAAAGAAGAGATTCTTAAGAATATTGAAGAAGTTCTTGAGGGTTAATAAAAAATAATGGGATGATACCTTTAGTGATATCATCCCATTATTTTTATTTATTCTTTCTAAAATGCACTTCTGGAACTGCCAGGCTGTCATATGTGACATGTGGCTTATCTGTATTATCATCCGGGACAATATCTGATGATATATCCGCATCATCTTTTTCACTGTCTGAATCTTTCTTATGTATCTCAGGAATAGCAAGATTATCATACGACAGACTATAATCCTTTTCAGATGTATCAACTTTGTTTTTTACCTTTTTGAATATATTAAACATGTTTAACTCCTCTATAATTATAATATATTGATAAAAAAAGTTATAACCAGACTATTGAGGAAATCTGCAAAAAGACTTCCTATAAGTGGTATTAACAGATACGCCTTAACTGATGGAACATATTTGTCACATACTGCCTGCATATTTGCCATGGCATTAGGCGTTGCTCCCATTCCAAATCCACATGTACCTGCAACAAGAACTGCTGCATCATAATCTCTTCCCATAATATTAAATACAATAAAATATGTAAATAAAACAATAACCATTATCTGTGCACCAAGAAGTATGACAAGTGGAAGTGCCAGTGATGCAAGCTGCCATAACTTAAGTGTAATCATAGCCATTCCAAGAAATAATGAAAGACTTATGCCTCCAAGGTCATTAATTTCCCCCATATGAATAACAAGCTTTCCATTTCCTGCATATTCTGCAATGTTACGCATAAGCGCAGCTGCAATCATGGCTCCGATATATATAGGAAAAGTAAGTCCTGTCTTCGTAAGAGCCCATGAAAAAATAGTTCCTATACCGATAGCAATAATAAGCTGGAATACAGCTGATGCATACATTCTGGAATGTCTTTCATGCTTCTTTTCGTCTTCAATAAGAAGACTGTCATCCTCTGGAATTGCTGTATCTAAAAGGTTTTTCTTCTCAATAAGTCTCTTGCCTAATGGTCCTCCTACAAGACTTCCAAATATAAGACCAAATGTAGCTGCAGCAGTACATATTGTCGTTGCACCCTTAACATTAAAATCTTCAAGTACCGGTCCAAATGCACCCGCAGTACCATGTCCGCCAACCATAGGTATTGAGCCTGTACACATTCCTATAAGTGAATCAAGCCCAATAACCTTAGATAAACCTACTGCAACACCATTCTGTATAAATATAAGTACTATAACTAATCCTAAAAATATCACCATAGACTTTCCGCCCTTTTTAAGTACTTTAAGATTAGCCTGAAATCCTACGGATGTAAAAAAGAATACCATGCATACTTCTTTAAGTGTGTCATCAAATGAAAACTCTAGTATATGAGTAACATAACATATACATGTAAATATAGCAAACAACAGTCCTCCTACAACAGGTGCCGGTATACAGAACCTTTCAAGGAATTTAATTTTCTTTCGTAAATAGCTGCCTAGAAGCAGTACAAGTACCGCAATAGCCAGCGTCTGATACATATCTAACTGAACCTTCATTAAATTTCTCCATTCTTTAATAGCATTAACCTGATATACAGAATTATTCTGTCAAAACATTGATGCCACGCTCTGTATAATAAGCTGCTGCACCTGAATGGAACGGAATATCTACTCCATCAGCCGCCGTATTTATATCAAATGAAATATCAAGAGATGTAGCATACTTAAAATCATCAGCATGCTCATATATTGTCTTAGTCACATTCTTAATAACATCGTCTGAGAGTGACTGCTTTGCAATCAGAACTGCCTTAACACCAATAGTTGTCACATCAGAATCCTGACCATTATAAGTTCCTGCCGGAATAGTATATTTTTCACAAAGAGAATACGCTGATAACATCTTGTCTATGCATTTGTCATCAAGACTTATAAGACATATGTCACATTCCTTAGACAACTGTCCAATAACTTCTGTTCTTGTTCCTGCTGTACAGAAAAATGCATCAATTTCTCCAGCTTTAAGTTTTTCAGCAGCTTCTGTATAATCCATATTGACCTTATTAATAAGCTCGTCAGTAATTCCACTCATCTTTAATATCTGCTCTGCATTCTTTTCAGATCCTGACTCTGATGCACCGACACTCACAGTTTTATTAATCAGGTCATCAATACCTGTGATTCCAGAATCTTTCCTTACAACAATCTGGCAGCATTCTGTATAAAGGGAAGTAACCGCTTTGTAACCCTTCTGGTATTTTTTATCAGCAAATGTGCCAGTTGCATTATATGCATCACTTAACAGATCTGCCTGGACAATAGCAAGGTCTATATACCCATCAGATATAAGCCTTAAATTAGCAACCGAACCAGCAGTAGTCTTTGTTTCAAATGTATATCCATCAATCTCTTTATCTGCCAGCTGTGTAAACGTGCTTGCAAATGAATAATACACTCCGCCTATATCTGCTGCACCAAATTTCAAATTCTTACTATGCCCGCTACATCCTGCCATCACAAACAATAAACAGGACATTAATACACATAATATTTTCTTCATTCATTTATCCTCTTAACAATAATTCTTTTTCATAAACTTTGCCATCCTTTATGTACATTCTAGGGACACGCTTACTTACTGCACATGTAAGCTCATAAGGAATTGTTCCTGCAAGCTGTGCCATATGCTCAATAGGATTAGCCTTACCAAATATCTCTACTTCACTACCAACGTCAACATTCATTTTATCTGTAAGATCAATCATGCACATATCCATACATATCTTGCCTCTCTGTGGAGCAGGACCTTCTTCTGTCATAAGCTCATATCTGTTAGAAAGGCATCTGAAATATCCATCAGCATATCCATAAGGAACAACTCCCATTCTTGTCTTTCTGTCAGTCTTGTATATTCCTCCATAGCTTATTGCTGTTCCGGCAGGGTAAGTCTTGATTGTGCTTACTATTGTCTTAAGTGACATAACAGGCTTAAGTCCAAGCTCCTGTGCAAAATCTCCATATCCATAGAGCAGAAGTCCTGGTCTTACCATGTCAAGCCATGTTTCAGGATATCTTGCAACAGCACCTGTATTGGCACAGTGTCTTATCTTGAATTTCTTTCCAAGTTTTTTCTCAACTTCATCAATCACACTGGTAAACAATTCAAACTGATGCTTAGTATAGCTTTCATATTCTTCTCCAAATTCATCAGATACTGCAAAATGTGTGAATATTCCCTCAGCATCAAGACCCGGAAGAGTACAGCCTTCACATATTCCTTCAACACCGCTTTCAAAATAATCTCCATCGCACAGATATCCAAGTCTTGACATTCCTGTATCAACTTTAATATGAATCTTTAATGTACCACCACATTTAACAGCTTCCTCGCTGTATTCAAGTGCCTTAGCCCTGCATGTTACAGCCTGTGTTATATTATTCTTAATAAGTTCAGAAACTTCTTCTTTAGGTGTATGTCCAAGTATAAGAACCGGCATTGTAATACCATTGTGTCTTAATTCTACAGCTTCATCTATACTGCTTACTGCAAGATAATCTGCTCCGGACTCCTGTAAAAGTCTGCTTACCTGTACAGAACCATGTCCGTAAGCATCCGCTTTTACAACGCCTAAAAACTTAACATTTTCTCCAATTCTTTTCCGTAATGTTTCATAATTATGTGCAAGTGCATCCATATCTATTTCAGCCCATGTTCTTCTTAATGTTGAATCCATAATAATCTGCCTCCATTATCTAAACATATTTTAATATTTTACCATTTTATTGATGATTAGTGAATATTTTTTAAATTAATTTTAGGTTGATATTTTATATTAATGTCAGAACAAAGATAAAAGATATCAGATTGGAGAAATTCATATGAAAAAGAACCTTTTTGCTTTATTAAATATATGTACTATATTATTAAGCCTGTTCTTAACAGGATGTTCTGGAAAAGAATCTAAGATAACATTAAACAGCTCTCAGCCCGAATGCATTTTATCTAATAATGGTAATATTGTTCTTGAGTCTTACACTAATGAATCAGTATTAGATGATGAAATCCCTGAACGCAGCATAACATGCTGGGGTGATAGTATGATGCAGGGAGCTGGATGTAACGAAGCATATATATACTCTGATAATGGTATTGAAGACATATCTTACTTTACAACTCCATCTGCTCTGCAATATTTTACATCAATCAATACCTATAACTTTGGTGTAGGTGGTGAGAATTCATATCAGATTTCTTTACGCGCGGGCGGAATTCCAATATACACTGACCGTGATATCTATATAACCAACCACTCATTAGCTTATGTAAAATTTGTTGATGAAAACGAAGAAACAATCGATATGGATGACTACAGCGGATATGGATATGAAAATAACACATATCCAGACACAGTATATATTAATGATGTTTTATGTTATGTCGAAAGAGCCGATGAAGGCTTATATATTTCTATATGTTCTGATGCAGACTGTGATTCTGTAACTGAAATGTATATTAACGCATGGACAAGGGTTATTCCTAAGGCAGCTTATGACCATCGCAATGATATTCTTATTCTTGAGATGGGAAGTAATGGTGGCTGGGAGAATGATTATGATGAACTTATAAAACAATATCAGAATATAATTGATAACAGCTATTATGCTGATTATATAATTGTTGGTGATACTGATAATCCGGGAGAATCAGCTGACATATATCAGGATGTATACGATAATAATGGTAATTATGCAGGACTTCATGCAACATTATGGGAACAAGCTCTGTATGATGCATTTGGAGAACATTTCCTTAACACAAGACTTTATCTTATGGAAAATGCACTATCTGACTGTGGACTTACACCAACCGAAAATGATATAATTGATATACAGACAGGCAATCTTCCTGAACAGATTCGTGCTGATTTCACACATTTTAACTCTTATGGATATTATTCCAAAGCCAAAGCTATATACTTAAAGGGTATAGAACTTGACTACTGGAATTAATATTATTCGACTGGAGGATTATATATGAGAATATTATTAGTTGAAGATGACCGCTCATTATCAAGGGCAGTTTCAACTATATTACAGAAGAATAATTATTCTGTTGACTGCGTTGAAAATGGTCAGATGGCCCTTGATTATCTAGAAAAAGATATATATGATGCTGTAATTATGGATATTATGATGCCGGTAATGGATGGAATTACAGCTTTAAAGAATTTAAGAAAACGCGGCAGCAACATTCCTGTTCTTATGCTCACAGCCAAGACCGAGATTGATGATAAAGTAGAAGGGCTTGATAATGGTGCTAACGATTATCTTACCAAACCATTTGACACAAGAGAACTGCTTGCAAGAATCCGTGTACTTACACGCTCTGAAAAACAACAGGATAATGTTATTACACTTGGAAATATTTCGCTGAACACAACTACATGTGAATTATCTTCTCCTTCAGGTTCATTTCTTCTTACCAATAAGGAATATCAGATGATGCTGATGTTCATGAATAATAAAACCCAGGTTATTTCGGCAGAACATTTTATGGAGAAAATCTGGGACAGTGAATCTGATTCAGATATCAGCACCGTATGGACTTATATATCTTATCTCAGGAGAAAACTTGAAGCTTTAAAGTCTGATTATTCTATTGCTACAAGAAGAAATATGGGATATTATTTAAAAAATAACAACTAATATAAAGAAGGTATATAATGTCAAAGAACACTAAAGCATCTAATTATAATGAGAGAATGCTTACCCGCTTAAGAATACAGTTTATAGTTCTTTCAATGGCAGTTGTAATAATTATGCAAGGATTTATTGTGTATACAAGTGTCAGAAACACATACAATAAGATGGTATCTAAATCCGACCATCTTGTTTCATCTATATATATTAATATTTTAGACCAAAAACCAGTTAAAGCAGATGCCAGGTATTTCTATATTATATTTAATAAAAAAAAATACCCCATAAACATTAATATCGATAACATATCTGATATTTCTGAATATGAGGCTTTGAAAATATATCATGAAGCATATGAAACTGGCGAACTTGATGGATTTTACAATGGTTACAGATATTGCATATATGAAAAAGAGAAACGTACAATTGCTGTATTCGTGCTTCGAAGTAATATGATAGATGATGTTAAGAAAACAGCTGTTTCTCTTATAGAATCATCATGTGTAGGTATTGCAGTTATGCTCCTGATTCTTATATTTACTTCAAAGCTTATCGTCATGCCTATTGCAAAAGCACACCGCAAGCAGAAAGAATTCATAACCTCTGCAAGTCATGAGCTGAAGACTCCGATTACAGTAATAAGAGCTGATGCTGATATATTACAGATGGATAATCCTGATAATGAATGGATTGAAGATATAAAGAAACAGGCAGAGAATCTTACGGCTATGACTAACAGTCTTGTATCACTTGCAAGAATGGATGAGCGCAACGGTCATATAAAACGTATTGCTTTTCCTGTTTCTGACCTTGCAGAAGAAGCTGTACACTCTTATAATGCACTTGCGCTTGATTCAGGTAAACATTTTACCCATGATATTACACCTGATCTTACATGCTGTGGTGACGCATCATCAGTATGGCAGTTATTTACAATTCTTCTTGATAACGCATTTAAATATTCATCAGTTAAAGGTAACATAGACTTTAAATTATCTTCCTCAGGAAACTATATTGTTTTAATCGTAAGCAATGATGTTGATAATGTTGATAAAAATCTGACTGACAGAATGTTTGACAGATTCTACAGGGCTGATTCAACATCCGCTAAGATAACCGGCTATGGCCTTGGTCTTTCGATTGCAAAGGCTATTGTTTCAGAGCATAATGGAAGTATTAAAGCTAAAATGGATGGTTCTCACAGAATTATTATTAAAGCTCAGCTTCATATTAAATAACACATATTGACCCAATATGTTATAATGAAAAAGAATTTAGTGTAATGCTGAATTCTTTTTTTGTAGAGTGGAAAATTAACATGAGGGGAGAAATATTTTATGGAACCAGATTACAATAACAACTATCAGAACAGCTTTCAAAGCGGTTTTAAGCCCAATGGATTTGATGACCTTCATCTTGATGATGAAATATACGAGATTAAGTCTGACAGAATTAATCCTGAGGATTTTTATCAACACAGTCGAAAGAAAAGATATTCAGAAGTCAGTCTTAGGAACATGCCTGTTGTGCTTATTATAATCCTTGCTAATCTGCTTGCAGGCATTATGTGCATAATAGCAGGCAGTGATCATTTTGAAACAGGTGGACTTAATTACCAGTATATTCATAATAATAAAGAATATATAAGGCTTCTGACTTATATGTTCCTGCATGCTAATTTGCCACATTTTATTAATAATATGGTTGCTCTGTATCTGTTCGGTTCAAGACTTGAACCCCGTGTCGGTTCTCTTCGTACTGCAATTATATATTTCGGTTCAGGACTTGCATCAGGCCTTGTATCTGTATATGTATCACATCTTATCAATCCCGATGTAATCCGCTTTGCTGCAGGTGCATCAGGTGCAATATTCGGTGTAATGTGTGCAACACTTTTTACTAATTTCAGTTCAAAAACTGATTCCAATAAGACAACTGTAATCGTATCTATTGCGTTAATTGTTGTATATGCTCTTATATCTAATGGTGCAAATGTAGATATCCTCGGTCATCTTGGTGGCGGAATAGCAGGTGGTATTCTTATATTCATTCTGTACCATGACAGTTTAGATGATGCATTTTCAGGAACAATTTCAACACTCCTTGCTGTCATACTCACATTAATAATATGCTTTATCGGTGTGACAAGAGCAGGCATAGGTACTAAAGCCAGTGCAATGCAGGATTCCAGAATAGATACAGTAAAAGAACAACAGATATTTCAGGATGAATCTATAACATTTGGTGAATGTCTTGATAACAAATGTACAGACCCCGAATGGACTATTTTCAGTTCTGCTGATAATAAAAAGGTTGTAGAATTCAACGGTAAAGTAGTATATAATAACATGAATTCTTCATTGAAGATTCAATTCACATATGATGAAGCCATCAGTTACTGGACAATTAACTATATGGGACTAAATGGTACTGCAATGGATAGTAATGGTGCAGCCCTGCTTCTTAATTATCTGTGCAGGGATTATTTAAATTAGGAGGCGATGTATAACATGTCGAAACTGTTTAATTCTGATGACGATGATCTTGGATATCTTGATGATTCTATTCATATTAACTGGAAAAAATTACTGCCTGCAATCATAATTGTTGCAGCAGCAGTAATTGCATTAATAATTGTACTTATTGTTTCTTTCGGTCATAGAGGGAAAAAAGTACCTGCAAATGCATCTTCAACCGAAGAAACTTCGTCTGTCAGTGAAACAGATACCGACGGCAATAATACTTTAAGCGATAAAGATGAGAAAGAACAGGATCCGCAGTATTCCGACAATGATGGAGCGATGAATCAGTCAGCTGGTAATGGTGCTTCTGTAATTCTTTCTAACAGCACTAATGAAACATCAGATATAACTATTGGCGTAGACGTTTCTAAATTTCAGGGAACTATCGACTGGGCACAGGCTGCTTCATCAGGTGTTGATTTTGCAATGATAAGAGTTGGCTACAGAGCGCAGAAAACAGGTGTTATCTATGCTGACACCAATGCAAAATACAACATGCAGCAGGCTGCATCCAACGGAATTAAAGTTGGTGTATACTTCTTCTCATCAGCAGTTAATGAAGCTGAAGCTATTGAAGAAGCAGACTGGGTTGCTGATTTCATAGCAGACTACAGTATAACTTACCCTGTAGCATTTGACTGTGAAGGCTTCAACACATCTGAAAGCAGGCAGAAGAGCATGACTAAGGCTGAAAGAACTGACGTAGCTGTTGCATTTTTACAGGAAATATATGATAAAGGCTATACACCTATGTTCTATGCCGCTTGCTCTGAACTTACAAATAACAGCCAGTGGAACATTGCCAGTCTTGAAAAATCATTTAAGATATGGGTTGCACAATATCCGTCAGCGCCTTATCCAGAGACTCCATCCACATCATATACAGGAACATACAGCATGTGGCAGTATACTAATCAGGGCAGGGTAGCAGGAATTGGTACAAATGTTGATATTAACGTTGCTTATTTCGGTTATTCAGAAAGTAACGGCTCTCTAAGCGGTGAAACTGCAGCTGCCGCATCGCCAGATGTAGAAGCAGGCATGGTATTCACCTCTGTTAATGACACCGTTACTGCCAAAGATGAAGTAAGGCTTCGTGACAAGCCTAGTCAGGATACAGACGCAACTGTAATTGCAACACTTATCAATGGTGAAACAATTACACGGACTGGAACAAGCAGCAGTGGCTGGTCAAGACTTGTATACAATGGACAAACTGTATACGCTGTTACAAGTTACTTAACAACAGACCTTACACCTAAAGCAACAGAAAGTCCTGCAACCGGATTTAACACGAAATTCACAGACTGTAACGATACTGTAACTCCTAAGGAAGAGGTTAATCTTAGGAATAAGCCTAGTGTGACAGATGCAGATTCTGTTGTTGTTGCAACTGCTAAAAAAGGCGAGTTTTTTACGAGAACCGGTTATAATACAGAGGTTGGCTGGTCAAGGGTTGTATATAACGGTCAGACACTTTACTGTGTTACAAGCCTGCTTTCTATCCAATAAATTTAAAATGTCAGGAGAATTATTGTGAGTATTATAATCACTGATTTATGCAAAACCTTTGATGACAATGAAGTTCTTAAAAATGTTAATATAACCCTTAAAGATAATTCTATATACTGTCTTATGGGATCATCAGGTATAGGAAAAACTACAATTTTAAGAATTCTAATGGGACTCGAACATGCTGATTCCGGCAGTGTATCCGGTATAGATACTAAAAGCATATCTTGTATGTTTCAGGAGGACAGGCTTATTCCTTACCTTTCTGCAATAGACAATGTCAGAATAGTGCTTCATGGAAAAAACAATAGGGATGAAATCCGTAATAATCTGTTATCAATTCTTCCAGATGATAGTCTTGATATTCCTGTAAGTTCATTATCCGGTGGAATGAAAAGAAGAGTTGCACTTGCAAGAGCATTATCATATCCCGGGAAACTTATAATACTTGATGAACCATTCACAGGTTTAGATAAGGATACTAAGTTAAATGTAATTGATTATATATTAAAAATGCGTAATAACCGTACTTTGCTTATTGCAACTCATGGAACTGATGATGCCAATCTGTTAGGGGCTGAAATAATAAAGCTTAATAAAAATATTAATTAAACTATTAAAGGGAGACTGTCTTATGGCAATCTCCCTTATATTAATATTATGTGACTACATTTCTTCGATAATCTTTCTTGCAACATATACGCCACTGGCAGAAGCGTGTGATAATGAATGTGTAACGCCGCTTCCGTCACCAATTATGTATAAGCCCTTATATCTTGTCTCAAGATTGTTGTCAATCTCAACTTCCATGTTATAAAACTTAACCTCAACACCATACAGAAGTGTATCATCATTGGCAGTTCCCGGTGCAATCTTATCAAGTGCGTAAATCATCTCTATAATTCCATCAAGAATTCTCTTAGGAAGTACAAGACTTAAATCACCAGGAGTAGCAGCAAGAGTAGGCTTTACAAGTCCCTCCTCAATTCGCTTCTCTGTACTTCTTCTTCCTCTCATAAGGTCTCCGAATCTCTGGACAATAACACCTCCACCAAGCATGTTGGAAAGTCTTGCAATACTTTCACCGTATCCGTTACTGTCCTTGAATGGCTCTGAAAAATGCTTTGCAACAAGAAGTGCAAAGTTGGTGTTCTCTGTCTGCTTCTCAGCACCTTCATAGCTGTGTCCGTTAACTGTTACAATGCCGTTAGTGTTCTCATTAACTACAATTCCATTAGGATTCATACAGAATGTTCTAACAAGATCCTCAAATTTCTCTGTTCTGTATACAATCTTGCTTTCATACAATTCATCCGTAAGATGTGCAAAAATAACTGCAGGAAGCTCAACTCGCACACCGATATCCACACGGTTAGACTTTGTTGGAATCTCAAGCTTCTGACAGACATTTTCAATCCATTTGCTTCCGCTTCGGCCAACGGAAACAATACATTTGTCACAATCCATGTACTCGTCCTTATAGAATACTCTGTAACCGCCATCAATCACCTCAATATTGCTTACAGGAGTATTAAAATAGAAGTCTATATGGTCCTTCATCTCATTATACATGTTCTCAAGAACAATATAGTTAATGTCTGTTCCAAGATGTCTAACTGACGCATCAAGAAGCTTTAACTTGTTCTGCATGCATAAAGTCTTGAACTTAGTGCCTGCTGTCGAATACATGTGAGTCTCTTCACCACCATGTGATGTATTAATTGTGTCAACATACTTCATCAGGTCGATTGCCTGATCCCTGCCGATATACTCATAAAGAGTTCCACCGAAATCATTAGTTATATTATATTTACCATCTGAAAATGCACCAGCACCACCAAATCCGTTCATAATCGCACATGTTGGACATTTAATACAGGCTTTGACCTTCTTGCCATCTATAGGACATTTTCTCTTCTCTAATGTGTTGCCTTCCTCAAATACAGCCACTCTGGTTTCAGGTGACTTCTTCATAAGCTCGTACGCAGAAAAGATTCCGCCCGGTCCAGCTCCAATAATAATTACATCGTATTCCATACATTATCCTCCTACGGGAAATTTCTTAGAATATTATATCATAGAATTGTGGTTATGTGGTATAGTGTAGGTATTAATTAGAGTATTTAGCATCAGACTACTTATTGATGAGCAAGGTATTATCATCAAGGCTAATGAAAAGGGAAGCCCCAGCGGTAATACCCAATGATGGGAAACAGACTCCGATGAAAGGGCATTCTGTATTTATTGCACAGCATGCAACAGCTACCTGCTGCAGGGAATGCATAAGAAAGTGGCATAAGATGAAGCCTGGTGTAGAGCTAACGCAGATTCAGCAGGATTATCTTGTTGATGTAATAATGAAATGGATAAAAAAGGAATACAACGATTTTAAAAATCAGTAATTCATTAGGCAATTTGAGAAAACTTAAGTGTAAAATTTCCTAGGGAAGATAACCATGAGTATTTAATTGACAAGCTGTGAATGATTTGATATCATTGCACAGTAAATTAATAAGACAGTTCGTTTGTACCATCCTGTCTCTAAATAAAACCAGGACTATTATTTTTATAATTCATAATTGGAAATTTTTAGGGAAATAATCTATTAAGGCACGGGTACAGATGTATCCGTGTTTTTTTAATGCAATATAAGCAAATGGAGAAAAGATTTATGTATATTTTAAAAACAGAGGCTAGTTTTGATTCGGCACATTTTCTTGCAGGATACAATGGAAAATGCAGCAATCTTCATGGACATAGATGGAAGATTGTTCTTGAAGTTCAAACTGAGGAACTAAAGGAAGATGTTCAGCATAAGGGTATGTATGTTGATTTTGGAGAACTGAAAAAAGATTTAAGAAACATAGCAGATTCAATGGATCATGCATTAATTATAGAAAGAAATTCATTGAAGGAAACTACATTTGAAGCTTTAAAAAGCGAGAATTTCAAAATTATTGAACTTGATTTCCGACCGACAGCGGAGAATATGGCCAAGTATTTTTATGAAAAAATAAAAATACTTGGATACAACATGAGAGCTGTAACTGTATATGAAACTCCTGCTAATAGTGCAACTTATATGGAATGATTTTTAATCTGAAAGGATTTATATATGAGTAAATATGAAGTAGTTGAAAAATTTGTAAGTATTAATGGTGAAGGAACTAAAGCCGGGCAGCTAGCGGTTTTTATACGCTTTAAGGGCTGTAATCTTAACTGTAAATACTGCGATACCAAATGGGCTAATGAGCAGGAGACACATTCTCAACCAATGACAGAAAAAGAAATTCTTGATTATGTTTTATCGACAGGTGTAAAAAATGTCACTCTTACTGGTGGTGAACCACTGCTAAGAGAAGATATTGAAAATGTTATAACAGTTCTTGCAGAAAACAATCTGAACATTGAAATAGAGACTAACGGCAGTGTCTATCTTGATAAAATCCGTAAGCTTCACAAAGAGAATGTAACTTTTACAATGGATTATAAGCTTTCATGCAGTGGTATGGAAGCTGCCATGAATCTGAATAATTTTGATATTTTAAATAGCAATGATACGGTCAAATTTGTAGCTGGTTGTCGAGAGGATCTTATAAAGGCAAAACAGATTATAGAAAAATACAATCTGTATGGAAAATGTAACCTTTATATAAGTCCGGTATTTGGAATGATAGAACCTGAGGAAATTGTTAATTTTATGAAAGAGAATGTAATGAATGATGTTAATATGCAGATTCAGTTACATAAAATTATATGGTCACCAGACAAAAAAGGAGTCTGACATGGAAAAACATAAGAAAATAGACACTAAGGCAATTGAATATCATATAGCTGGTATTCTTAAGGCTCTGGGTGATAACCCTGAACGGGAGGGCTTAAAAGATACACCTAAAAGAGTTGCAAAAATGTATGAAGAAGTTTTTGATGGAATGAATTATACAAATGAAGAAATTGCGGATATGTTTAACAAAACATTTGCACTGGATATGGATGAAGAAGAGTATGAACAAATAGAATGTAAATGTAAGAGTGGAACTTCCAATATGGTAGTGGTAAAAGATATAGATATTTTCAGTTATTGTGAGCATCATCTTGCTCTTATGTATGATATGAAGGTAACAGTTGCTTATATTCCAAATGGAAGAGTAATAGGTCTTAGTAAGATAGCAAGAATAGCAGATATGGTATCTAAAAGACTGCAGCTTCAAGAAAGAATAGGAAGTGATATTGCTGATATTATGCAGATGATTACTGGTGCCAAAGATATAGCAGTATTTATTGAAGGATGTCATAGCTGCATGACCGCAAGAGGAATTAAAAAAGCTAACACAAAAACATATACACAAACATTAAGAGGGAGATTTAACAATGAAAGCAATGGTTTTGTTCAGTGGTGGAATAGATAGTACAACATGCCTTGGTATGGCAGTAGAAAAATATGGTCCAGAAAATGTTATTGCGTTATCAATATCATATGGGCAGAAACATACAAAAGAGATAGAAGCGTCAGATAAAATAGTAAAATACTATAATGTAGAACATATTTATCTTGACCTTGCAAAAATATTTCAATATAGTGATTGTTCATTATTATCACATTCTGATAAGGAAATACCTAAAGAATCATATGATGAGCAGATTAAGAGCACAAATGGTTCTCCTGTTTCAACATATGTTCCATTTAGAAATGGGTTATTTTTATCAAGTGCTGCCAGTATAGCAATTTCAAAAGGCTGCAGTGAGATATATTATGGGGCACATGCGGATGATGCGGCTGGAAGTGCATATCCTGACTGCAGCAGTGATTTTAATAATGCAATAAATGAGGCTATATATCTTGGAAGTGGAAAGCAGATTAAGGTTGTAGCACCATTTATCAATGCAACAAAGGGTCAGGTTGTAAAAAAGGGGCTTGAGCTAAATGTACCTTATAAGTACACATGGAGTTGCTATGAAGGCAGCGAAAAACCTTGTGGAAAGTGTGGAACATGTATAGATAGAGCCAGAGCATTTGAGTTAAACGGAATTAATGATCCAGCTATGGAATAAAAAGGAGAAAATTATGACTGGAAGAAGTAAAGAAGAAACAGCAGATATAACATTATTGGGAAATCAGAAAACACAGTATCCAAGTGATTATGCACCGGAGATGTTAGAGACTTTTGAGAATAAACATCAGGGTAATGATTATTTTGTAAAATTTAATTGCCCAGAATTTACAAGTTTGTGTCCTATAACAGGGCAGCCAGATTTTGCAACTGTTACAATATCATATGTACCAAACATTAAAATGGTGGAAAGTAAATCATTAAAATTATATTTATTCAGTTTCAGAAATCATGGTGATTTTCATGAAGACTGTATGAATATTATCATGAAAGATTTGATAAAACTTATGGATCCAAAATACATAGAGGTATGGGGAAAATTTACTCCTAGAGGTGGAATATCAATAGATCCTTACTGTAATTATGGAAAACCTGGAACAAAATGGGAGGAGATAGCATTCAACAGAATGGCAAACCATGATATGTATCCAGAAAAGGTCGATAATAGATAATAATAGATAAAATAACGCCGATAAATCCTGATTTATCGGCGTTTTGCAGTTACTCAAATAAGTGCCTAAATAGGTCTTTAATTTCGTCTGGAAAATCCTTGAAATCATCTTCTTTCACTTAAAAATTGCTCGTTACAGTAGTAAAGTACACATTTTAGTCACTTCGCTAAATTGCAGTTTAACGAAGTGACTACCTCATTATACAATTATGTCAACATGCATGTCAGCCGCCTCAAAACCTTTCTTAAGCTTTCGGCTGACTTTCTTAATTTCTGTACTGTATTCTTTCTTGCGATTATCTTTTTCAGATGTTTTATCTGATACTTTTGTATCTACAGTATCTGCTTTATCTGGTATATTATCAGAAGCGTCAGTAAGTTCAGTATCATCAGCTTTCTCACTGTCTGTTATCTCATCTGATATATCATTATCTGCTGCATCCTGTTCTTTCTTTTCTTCATCAGTTGGCATACTCTGATAATCTGCGGATTTGACAAACTCAAGATGTGCAGCCTCAATGTTGTTAGTCTTTGCAAGTATTTCCTGAGCTTTCGCTAACTTGGCACTTTTAGGTATTGCCGGGTCATTGACTATACTGCTTAATGAACTCTCCAGTTCTCCAAGCTTCTGCAGCTTTACACGGTCAACCTCTTCTTTAGTTTTGCATTGTCTCAGTTTTTCCTTATAGCTTTCTTTTTCTTCTTTAGTTTCACGATATTTCTTTAAAGCAACAGGATCATTCTTTTCAAGATAAGATATTTCCTCCGGTGAAAGACTCCCACCTGACATAATCTTATTATCTATTTTCTGGCGCTTCTCTGCTTCCCGATTATGTTCTAACCGTTCCTGAAAATCAGCAATCATAAACTGTTCAGATGTCCATGTAGAGCGTTCATTTAACTCCTGCTTAGATAAAACATTGCCAGATTCCTTTTTCTGCATCCACTTGTTGTTAAGCATCTGCAATTGTACGGTACTTGCTATTGTTCCTGATAATATCACTAGGCACACCCCCTGACATTATACAGAAAAATCAACATTCTGACCCACATTCTTCTCCTGTGGAGTTCTTACTGTATCACTTAAGAAAAGCTGCTCCTGATTTTTTATCTTTTCAAGAAGTTCTTCTATTGATGAAGCTGTCACTGTTACAGTCTCCGTATCGTCAGTATCATCGACATCTCCGGTTTCTTTGCGTTTCTTTTCCAGCCGCTCCTCATTCTTTTTCTTTTCTGCCTTCTTCTCGGCTGTCTTCTTAGCTTCTTTCTTTTCTGCAGCCTTTTTCTCAATGCGCTCCTTCTGTGCAGCACTTGACTTTTCAAGCACAGCAAAATATGATGCTGTACCATTATCATTAACCTGCATTCCAAAGCCCTTTACACTAGTTCCTGTTGCTGAAAGACTGCTTGCAAGCTGTGAGATTCCACTTGCAGCATTTGCAATAATTCCTTCATACTGTTTTCTGTAATTCTCATCAGAAGCCATTCTTTCAATCTTATCCTCATCAATAAGGACAACCATATTATTGGAATTAGCATAACCTGCCGCATTAGCCTTGGCATTCTCTTTCTGATCCTCACTTACAAGAATAAAATTCATATTAGAGTACTTTTTCTTTAATTGTTCATAATATTTGCTTGCTTTCTCGCTTAACTGGGGATTACCGATAGTCTGACCACTGACTTTCTTCTTTCCGCTTGTCTCATCGGTCTTAGTTGTCTCTGACTTAGAATAAACAGCCGCTGTATCTGCATACGAACCGGCTATCTGGGAAAAATTCCCTGAATATACACTACTCATAATTCATTCCTCCTTGAACGAAAATTTATTGGATAAAGTCTTCCTTGACTTTTCTAATTATTATATCGACACATTTACAAAAAAAATAATCGCATCACAAAAAAAATGATACGATTACTTTGATTTTAATTAATTTCTTTCTTCTCTCTTCTTATAAAAAGACAGACACATATGACAACAAAAACAACAGTTGCAGCTATTAGTATTGGCAATACCGGAATCGGACAGACAGATGCCCTTATAAGTTTAAGTCCCTGATAAAGTGTAAATACACCAAATATCGAGAATATTGCGAATGCAAGTGTATTAAGCAGTCCGTCCGGAGTCTTGCTCTTTAACAGATATCCAACTAACATACCAAGAATGTCAGCTGCAAAAAGTCCGAGCGAACATCCTATCCATACAACAAGAGCTGCACTCATACCTTCATTAGCACCAAATGTTATGGCTGTAAGCTGTGTCTTATCACCAAGCTCTGCAATGAAAAATGTACAGAAAACTGCAAGTGGTGCAAACTTAATCTTTAATTTGCCGCTGCCTTCTTCTTCGTCATCATCATCCACGGCAATTGTTGATGCAGCAAAATAAAGAAATGCAAGTGCTGCAATAGTCTTTATAAGCCAGTCAGGAATGAATTCACTGACAAGCCCACCTGCTAAAACAGCTAGTCCGTTAAGTACAAGAATTGCTGCAGCAGTTCCTAATATAATATCTCTTAACTTATATTTAGAAGTAAGAGCAATAAGCATGAGCTGGGTTTTATCGCCCATCTCAGCTATGAATTCAGTAAAAAACACTTTTAAAAACAACAACATTGGTATGTTACCTCATTTATCTTATTATGATATAAACTGCATATATCAAATAAAGTGCAACCATTGAAAAACCTTCGATTCTTCCGATTTTCTTCCTTGTTCCGGCAAATATCCATACACATATTGTAAATACAATAAGCACACACAAATCTATAATATTTTCTGTAATTATGCTGATTGGGCTGATTGCTGATGCAATACCAAGTACCATAAGTATGTTAAATACATTTGAACCAATTGCATTACCAAGTGCCATATCAACTTCATTCTTTTTAGCCGCAACAATTGATGTTACAAGTTCCGGAAGAGATGTTCCTATTGAAACAATTGTAAGTCCTATAAGTGTCTGGCTCATTCCAAGGTCACTAGCTATCCTTGAGGCAGCGTCTACGGTAATATCTCCGCCTACTGCAATCGCAGCCGCACCGCCAACAATAAACACAATGCTGAGTGGCATGGGTATAAGCTTAATATCTTCATCAGAACCGCACTCAATCTCAACTTTTTTACCTTCTTTGCTTGCCTTTAGTGCAATCTTAATCATATATAAAATGTATCCTGCAAATGCACCAATAAATATTACACCATCAAAATGTCCAAGTGTCATACCTGACTTATCACCAAATCCGAGGATTCCTAAAAGCAATAAAAGTCCAGCACAGATAAGTGAAAATGGGATATCTCTTTTTATTGTTTCTTTTGCAACATTTACTGTTGCAATCATTGCACACACACCAATAACAACCATCAGGTTAAATATATTAGAACCGACTACATTACTTACTGCAAGCTCATTGTTGCCTGTAACTGATGCAGATACACTGACCGCTGTTTCTGGAAGCGAAGTTCCCATTGCAACTATTGTAAGTCCAATAATAATGGATGGAACATGCAGCCTCTTTGCTACACTTGAGCTTCCTTCTACGAAAAAGTCTGCGCCTTTAATAAGCAGAACAAAACCGATAATCAGGAACACAATTACAAGCGCAAATGGCGCGTTATTAATAAAATTACCCATATAAATCTCCTTATTTTTCTCCTTTTTCTCTTTCCGAGGGGTATAAAAAAACTCATGTATATCAACCAGATTCAGTGCCTTGGTACACTGAAAATAATTGATATACATGAGTCTCATTATTTAAGATTTGCCAGATTATACTCTCTATTATAATCAGAATGTTGACAAATCACACTTCCGCGCTAACTACTCCCTCATGGAATATTAAGTTACTTGATAAATAATATCAAATGCGTGCATGTGTGTCAATAACTAATTCTTATGAAATCTCTTTTCTTCCTCATAAGCAGGCTCACATGTAAGGTTCATTCCAAGTCTCTTAAATGTATCTTTATCAACAGATGAAAGGATTACTGTTGAGTGAACATCACAGCCATAAAGCTTAGGCATCTGCTTTAATGCCTTATCAGCTAAAGGATTGGCTACAACTGAAGATGAGAGTGCAATAAGAATCTCATCAGTATGAAGTCTTGGATTCCTGCTGCCAAGATAGTTAGTCTTTAAAGTCTGGATTGGACTGATTGACTCAGGTGATAACAGGTCAACTGAATCATCTATTCCAGCAAGCTGCTTTAATGCATTAAGCAATGCTGATGACGCAGCACCTAACAAATCACCTGTTTTTCCGGTAACAATAGTTCCATCTTCCAACTCAATTGCAACCGCCGGTTTGTCACCGCTTTTTGCTGACTTTTCAAGTGCAGCATTAACAACAGGTCTTGAAGATGGTGTGATTCCTGCCTGATTCATTAAAAGCTCAATCTTATATATTTCCTGACTGTTTACACCAGTTCTCTTCTGGTCGCATAAACATTTGTAATATCTTCTGATAATCTCCATATTAGAAGCATAACGGCATGCCTCATCATCAACAATACAGTTACCCGCCATATTAACACCCATATCTGTTGGTGACTTATATGGACTCTCACCGGCAATAAGCTCAAACATTGCGTTAAGTACAGGGAATATCTCAATATCTCTGTTATAATTAACTGTTGTCTTTCCATATGCTTCAAGATGGAAAGGATCAATCATGTTAACATCATTAAGGTCTGCTGTCGCTGCCTCATAAGCGAGATTGACAGGGTGCTTAAGTGGAATATTCCAGATTGGGAATGTCTCAAACTTGGCATATCCAGCCTTAACTCCATGCTTATATTCATGGTAAAGCTGAGAAAGGCATGTAGCCATCTTTCCACTTCCCGGACCCGGTGCAGTAACAACTACAAGTGGTCTGCTTGTCTCGATAAATTCATTCTTTCCGTAGCCTTCATCACTTACAATCTTAGCAACATCATTAGGATAGCCTGCTATCTTATAATGCTTGAAATTCTTGATTCCATGTGCATCCAGAACCTTAATAAAATTATCAACATCAGGCTGCTGGAAATACTTGGTAATGCATACGCTTCCAACAAAAAGTCCGTATTCTGTAAATGCATCTATAAGTCTTAATACTTCCTGATCATAAGTAATTCCATAATCACCACGAATTTTGTTGCTTGCAATATCTTCTGCACTTATTGCAATAACAACCTCTGCCTGGTCCTTTAACTGCAAAAGCATCTGAAGCTTTGAGTCCGGCTTAAATCCTGGAAGAACCCTTGAAGCATGATAATCATCGAACAGCTTTCCGCCAAACTCAAGATATAACTTATTGTCAAACTTGGCAATTCTCTCCTTAATATGCTCAGACTGCATTTTTAAATATTTGTCGTTATCAAATCCTATCTTCATAATCTTATTCCTTTAAGTAAAATTCTTTAATAAAATTAACATAAATCACAAAATTTATCCAGTTCTTTAGTGACAATATTTTTCGTTTTGAACTTCGGATTATTGTACAATCTGCCACGCGCCATGACTAAATCTACATTGCGAAGTGCCCTGAGGTCATCAAGCGGGTTATTCTTAGTCACAATCAGGTCAGCACATTTGCCGGCTTCAACTGAACCTGTCACATCCCCAATGCCAGCCATTACAGCGCTGTTAAGAGTTGCTGTATATAATGCAAATGCATTGCTTACACCGACATATTTGTGAAAATAATATAGTTCTCTCCAGAAATCATACTGTGTAATCCATGGACAGCCAACATCATTACCAAGTACAACCGGAATATCGTTGGCAATTGCAGCTTTGGCACATTCCTTGATTCCCTCAAACACAATATTACCATTGTACTGCTCGACCTCTGACGCATTAGATACGCTTCTGTCAAAAAGCGCATATGGCAGTGCCGGAGATAATGTTGTACAAAGAAACGCATTATTTTCCTTAAACAAATGTATTATCTCATCATCAGGCTTTGCTCCATGCTCTATTGAATCAACGCCATTCTGTAGTGCAACCCTTACACCCTCTGGCGATTCAACATGTGCTGCAACCTTATATCCAAGCGCATGTGCCTTATCACACACTGCCTTTACCATCTCAGGCTGCATCTTAAGTTCACCCGGCACGCCCTTAGCCTTGGCATCAAGCACCCCGCCTGTAATCATAAGCTTGATAAGTTCAACATTCTGACTCTTTGCAATATCAACCTGAACAAGTGCTTCATCTATATTGTTAGCAGCTACCGCAACTGAACCAGCCATATGTCCACCCGGCACAGAAATTCCTTCATTAGCTGCAAGAATTCTTGGTCCGGCTGCCTTACCATTTCTGATATCGTCCCTTACTCTTGTATCAAAATCAGCAAGACCACCAACAGTTCTTATTGTAGTAACACCACTCATAAGTTCAGTCTTTGCAAAATCTTTGACGACCTTGTATGTCACAGCTCTTGAAAGTGCTGTTCCCATAAGCATCTTAACAGTCTTTTCATTATCTCGCTGTTTCTTCTGTGGCTTCCCATTGCCTGCAAGATGAACATGCATATTAATAAGCCCCGGCATAAGATATTTACCCTCAAGATTAATCTCCTTAAAGCCGTCTGGTACAGTGTTACCCTTCACAATACCAGTAATCTTGTCATCTTCAACAAGCACAGAATGACCATCCAAAACTTTCATATCCTTAGTTCCATCAAGGATATGTCCATTAGTAAAAATGTATTTCATAACCATCCGCTCCTTGCTTTTAGCATAATCTTATGCTATTTTACCACATTTTCACCAGTAATGTCACATGAAATAAATGCTTTCTAGAATAGCATCACAACAGCATGCACAACAAATGCCATAACCCACGCAATCAGGCACTGCCATACAACCATTATAACTGCCCATTTTCCGCCAAGCTCACGCTTTACTGAGGCAATTGCTGCGATACAAGGTGTGTACAGAAGACTGAATACAAGCATTGCGGCTGCACCGGCTGTTGAAAGTGCTGCCCGTATGCCTGTCCCGAAAAGTATCTGCATTGTTGATACGACACTTTCCTTTGCCATGACACCACACAGCAAAGATGTACATATTCTCCAGTCACCTAATCCTAAAGGTGCAAATACAGGAGCTATTATTCCCGCAATAAGTGCAAGTATGCTGTCCTTTGAATCTGTAACAAGATTAAGGTGCAGATTGAAGCTTTGTAAAAACCAGACAATTACAGTCGCAACAAATATAACTGTAAATGCTCTCTGCAGGAAATCCCTAGCCTTTTCCCATAATAACTGCAAAACATTTTTCATGCCTGGAAGTCTGTAATTAGGAAGCTCCATAACAAAAGGAACAGCTTCGCCCTTGAATAATGTTCCTTTATAAAGCAATGCCACAAGAATTCCCATAATAATTCCAAAGAAATATAATGCACCCATTATAAATGCACCCTTTCCCGGGAAAAATGCACTTACAAAGAATGAATATATTGGCAGCTTGGCTGAACAGCTCATAAATGGGGTAAGAAGAATTGTCATCTTCCTGTCTCTCTCACTTGGGAGTGTTCTTGTTGCCATAACTGCAGGAACAGTACATCCAAATCCAATCAGCATAGGAACGATGCTTCTTCCTGACAGACCAATCTTTCTTAACAGCTTATCCATAAAAAATGCAACTCTTGCAATATAACCACTGTCCTCCATAAGTGATAGGAAGAAAAACAGTGTAACAATAATCGGCAGGAATGAAAGCACAGAGCCAACACCTGCAAATATTCCATCAATTACAAGGCTGTGAATAACCTTATTCACACCTGCCGCTGCAAGTGCATTGTCAACAACGCCAGTAAGTGCATCAATACCCATCTGCAGAACATTCTGTAAAAATGCACCTATCACATTGAATGTAAGGAAGAATATTGCCAGCATAATCGCCACAAAGCAGGGAATTGCCGTATATTTACCAGTAAGAATCTTATCAATCTTCTGGCTTCGTATTCTTTCTTTACTTGCCTTAGGCTTAACAACATTAGCTTCGCATATCTTCTCTATAAATGTAAATCTCATATCTGCAATTGCCGCACTTCTGTCAAGACCTCTCTCAGTCTCCATCTGAAGTACAATATGCTCAAGCATCTCTTTTTCATTCTCATCAAGCTGCAGCAGCTTTAATATAAGAGGATCACCTTCAATAATCTTACTTGCTGCAAATCTTACCGGAATATCAGCTCTCTTTGCATGATCCTCTATAAGATGAATAACAGCATGAATACATCTGTGTACCGCTCCGCCAAAATCATTCTCATCACAGTAATCAGTTCTTTCCGGCTTCTCCTGATACTCTGCAATATGAAGTGCATGCCTTATAAGCTCGTCAACACCTTCATTCTTGGCAGCAGATATAGGAATAACCGGAATTCCTAGCATATTTTCCATGCCATTAATATCAACAGAACCTGAATTGCCTACTACCTCATCCATCATATTAAGTGCAAGAACCATAGGCACATCCATCTCTAAAAGCTGCATTGTAAGATACATGTTTCTCTCAATATTAGTTGCATCAACTATATTAATAATAGCCTTTGGCTTCTCATTAAGTACGAAATTTCTCGAAACAATCTCCTCACTGCTGTACGGAGACATAGAATATATTCCCGGTAAATCCGTAACTGATGTATTCTCATGTCCCTTAATCATACCGCTCTTGCAGTCAACCGTAACTCCCGGAAAATTTCCGACATGCTGGTTAGAACCGGTAAGCTGATTAAACAGAGTTGTCTTTCCACAATTCTGGTTACCAACCAGTGCAAATGTAAGCTTTGTTCCTTCAGGAAGCTTTTCTCCATCTCCCTTAGCATGGTATTTACCAGTCTCACCAAGTCCCGGATGGTCAGACTTATATATTCGGTCTGGCCTTTCGTGTTTTCTTGTACGCTCATCTATAGGATCAATAGTAATCTTTCCTGCATCGGCAACTCGAAGTGTCAGTTCATAGCCATGTATCTGTAATTCCATTGGATCACCCATAGGTGCCAGTTTTACAAGCGTAACCTCCGCCCCGGGAATTACGCCCATATCAAGAAAATGCTGTCTTAATGCGCCTTCACCACCAACTGAGGTAATTCTTGCACATTGTCCAATCTTAAGTTCATTTAACTTCATGTGTGTTTTCCTTTTCTAAATAATCTGCCCCAATAATTATTGATAATTCTTCTCAATAATTATTGTAGCACACATGACAAGTGCAGGACACCCCTTAATTGGCATCCTGCACATTTTTCTTAATATTCTACTTCTCTTCTGCATGGAATAAATCACTTAGTAGTCGCAATCATATCCGCAATCGCCCATCTGCCCTCATATTTCACAAAATAGAATGTCGAATCAATAACATCTTTTCTCGCGCCGCCTGAGGTAAGCGTCATATTCTTTGTAAATGCAATATGACACGAATAACAGTGTTCATTATATTCAATATAATTATCAACTGTCACTCCTGTATACGGATTTCCCGACAATGTGTGGTCACTTATAAATGTAATATCTGCACTTGAAGCATAATCTTTTGCAAGATTCCAGTAGTAGGAATCTTCTATAAGATATTGTTGCACTGTTGCAAGCCCATGACCTGAACCGCTTAAATCATTAGTGAGGAAATTATCCCATACCTTAGCCATATTAAGAGCTTCTTCTTTTCTTTCAGATGGCATATCAGACATTTCACCGCATGCGGATAATGATACATTGCCCTTAGCATCTACATTTGCAGTAACTTCACTGCCTGATGCATTATATACTTTGATTTCCGGCTTATTGACAAATCCAGTAAGCTTATATTCAACTGACTTTGGCATTATGACATATTTAGAAACATTCACAAAATCAGGATTCTCTGTAACTTTGCCAGTCTTGTAATCATCTGACACAGTTATTCCATTAACTGTAAATGTATATCCTTCAGGAATTGAAACAGTATAATCATTAGTCTTTGCTGAAAATACAGGCTCAATTGACTTAATCTTCCAGTCAAACACTGTAAGTATTCCAAGAACAACATGCTGGTCTTTGGCCTCCAGTGTCATTCTTGCAACTTTCTTATCATCAGCATATATGTCATACATAGGTTCTTCTGTATTATAGCTGCCCTCTGATTTCTTACATGTATAGTCAGTTGTACCATCTAATTCAGACATGTATATATTGACAAATGTGTCTTTTCCCTCAAACTCACTGCTGGCTGGAAGCTCAATATTATCGGCTAATGTCTTATCAGCAGCCATTTTTGTAAAGTCATTAAGGAAATCATTCATTACCTTGTCCGACTGTGAATTCTCATATTTCTTAAGGCATGAACCTGTATATGCAATCATACAGATTGCAAGAATAAGAAGAATCACTGCATATACGGCAAGCCCTGTCCAGTAATTTAATGGTATATTGATTTTGCCTATATTTATAGACTTCTTAGTATTATTTTTCATATCTACACAGTTCTCCTTCCAATTACTTAGGCATTACAACAAATGCTGTTGGCAGCTTCCATGATGAATTCTGATAATAAAATGTTACGCTTGTCATCTCATAGCCACCGTTATATACCATTGTTGAAGAACTTCCGCCATCAAGGTTGGCTGCATTGACTGCTCCGTATTCCTGCATGACTGATATCAGGTCTGACGCAGTTGCACCAAGATGTCCTGAAGCACCTCTTCCATCTGTAACTAAAAGAAGTATTGCTCCGTCAGCTCTCTGTCCGATTGCTGTTCTAGGGTTAGCCCCGCTTCCCTGACCTTTTAATACTCTTGCTTCATTGTTAATAATAAGCGGAACAAAATGATTATTAGAATCAGAGCTTTCCTCCTGAAAAGCTACAGCATCCCTGATTCCTGCTTCATTAACGTAGCTTTCAAAATCTGCTGCCGACATACCATCTATATCTTTAACAACTAAAAGATTATCCTTATTAAGTCCAATTAAGTAAAGACCGGAAAGTGATGAAGGGCTGTTATATGTAATCTTACCGTCCTGTACCACAATTCCAAGCGGTGAACCTCCTCTGTTTCCTGATGACACATACAGTCCGCCATTAACTCCAGCAACAGCCCCTGCTCCGCTTACAATCTCATGAAGTTCTTTACCGTAATCTCCCCATGGGTATGTAGTTCCGACCTTAACCTGTGACGGATCTTTTATAATCAGCATTTTTCCAAAGAATGACCTTCCTGAAATCTCAACCATTCTTATTCCATTCCTGTCAAACTGCTCTGCTTCTCCGTTATTGTCAACCGTCTGTGTATCTGTGTCTGTTGATATATTAATAAGAGATGTATCAATATCTGAATCCATTGACTCCATCTTATTAGCATTAATTACCTCATTAATCTGCGCATCTGTACAGAACCACGAAGCAAGAAACTTCATCTGACCTGATTCAAGAACTGTTGATATAAAAAGATTTCTGGCAGCAGGTGCTGAATCGCTGCATATTCTCTTAATCATAATGAATAAAGTTCCTACCAGCATTACTATAGTAACAAGTACCACCAGTAACACCCTGCCTATAATTCTGGCAATTTTCTTTCCCATAATTCTCTCCCTATTCTGTATTATATATTATTCCAGCCTCATTGCCTTTGATATAACTGAACCTGACATACTGAAAATATTAATTATTATATCACTGATATGGAAATAATTTCCATATCTAATTTTCAATTCACTTTCTGATTTCTAATAAATCCACAGGATTACAACATAAAACTTGTGCAAGTTTTATCACATATTCTGCCTGTGCCTTATTAATATCCTTTCTTCCCTGTTCATATTGTTGTATCGTCTTTATAGGTATTCCTGTTTCTTCTGATAACTGGCTCTGTGTTAGTCCTGCCATCTTCCGGTATTTCTTAAGATATGTTTCCATTCGTGTCTGCTGGCTTAACTCTATAATCCTGTCAACTGACTGGGATATATCCATTTCATGATAAGGATTATACATATCTCTTATTCTTTCAATAGTAACTTCTTTCTGAATTATCCTGAAAGACTTTCCTGTATACCACTGATAATATGCTAATATCCAGCCAGTCCAGTATTCCTGGCTTCTGCCATCATATACTCCAGGCATAATTATTTTATCATCTGGAATATCCAAAACTTTTATAGCCAGCTCTGCACCTGACATACCGGCTATAACAAATATATCTCCCTTCCCAAAACGTTCACAATAACTTGATTCAAGAAATATATTATAATATTCAGACAATTCATATCCGCAGTCATAAACTGCATAATTAAGCATATTTCCCATTACTCTCTGGGCCATATTAAGATAGACCTTGTCATATGCACAAATCATCAGCTTTCAACTCCTCATCTATAATCTTAGTAATATATAATTCACCTTTTCTATAATTCTCTTTTTCCATTGCCTTATAACCATTTCTTGCATACATATCTCTTGCCATTTTCTTAGGATACCATTCATTATAATCAACCTTCTGATAACCTGTAAATCTGATTGATTCAAATGCTTTCTTGCTCTTAAGGCATATCTGTTCTCCAAGATTACCAAGCATTAATGCTTTACATAACTGTTCATACGATATTATTCCGCTTATAAAATCTTTGGCATAAGAAAAATAACTGTCATCTGCCCTGTATCCCTTAATAATATCTGCATTATCAGTATCAACATGAAACTCCTGTGTAATATACCTTTTAGCTTCCCGTTCAAGGGGAGTTGAACTGTCAAATATCCTGTTATTAATTAATATATTAAGCCAATGGATTATTGTATAATTCTGACCGTTAATGTCCAGTATACTCAATCCATCAGTATCCATGTCGTATATATTAACATATCCGTCCAGATTGTCTGATACAGACCATTCTTTTGCAAGCTCTATATTCTCTGTACAGTAAAATCCAATACCATAATCATTATATTTCTTTCCTGCTCCATATAATGGTTTATCTATTATGTGATTAGAACCATGATATAAAATCATAAAAACTCCTCCTACAGATGTATAAATATATTATACGCCTGTAGGAGGAGTTGTCAACTTATATTTTTTAACATTTCCCGGCTGTCACTTCTTCTTGTATATTCTCATCGCTGTCCGCGCAAAAAAGAGCGACGGCAAATTAACTCTGCCATCGCTCTTTTTAAAAAAATATGAGGGAGAAAAAATGTTTTCTTTACTCCATCATAATACAACATACTTTGTGATATGTTAATATATATTGTATAAAGCATTTATAAAAAAAATATAAACTGGCATTCATCTTATTCCGGTCGTCCAAGATAAAATCCCTGCACTAAATCAATACCATTATCCCTTAAGAATTCATACTCTTCTCTTGATTCAATACCCTCAGCAAGCACTTTGATGCCTCTTTTATGGAAGCTGTCTCTATAATAAAAGTAATACTCCTGCTTATCAACATCATTCTCAATATCTGTTATCAGGCTTCTGTCAAGCTTTACGATATGTGGTGCAAATATATCCACTGCCATCATATTATTATTTCCTGTTCCAAAATCATCAAGTGCAATATTGAATCTGCTTCTGTTAATTGAATTCTTCTTAGACTGCCATTTGTCAATGTCCAGTGCTGTGTATTCCAGAATCTCTATTATCCCCTTATCTCCCAGAACATCGGCATAGAATTCATCAAAAACAGCCTGCTCCTCAGCAGTAAATGATTCCGCAGGAAATGAATTAATTGCTATATATGAATGGTATCCTCGCTTTGCATAACACTGTACTGCTCCAAATATAGTTGCGACCTCAAGTGTATGCAAATCATTCTTTATCCTGAACTCTTCAATTAAATCCATGACCCCAATATTCTTAGGTCTCATTAAAGCCTCATATGCATATATATCCTTGCCATCCGGATAGAAAATAGGTTGAAATGCATAACTTATCTCCAGCTTTGCAAGCTTGTCTTTAATCTCTTCATCAAGCGGAAAAATGCTGTAGTCTACCATACTTTTGTCAAAACCCTCTCACATTATTTACAAATCACATAAACAGATTTTACCGCTTTATTACATTCTTTGCAACTGTTATATTCATTCACAATCAATCATAAATAATCATCATAAAGGTGTAAGTTTTGACATTTTACTGCATGCAATTTTGAAGTTTTCTATCTTCATATCAGAATAGCTGATAACAAAGCTGTGGCTGTATTCATCAGTATTATTATGATAGTACTCAGATAACGCATTTATATGGATGCCTTCTGCCTCAAGTTTTCTTTTTACCTCATTATCAGAAAGTAATGTATTAAGTTCAAGAATAAAATGCAGTCCTGAATCAGCCTCTCTTACTCTTCCAACACATTTGAACGGTTCCTCTTTAAGTACTGAAAGAACAGCCTCTCTCTGTTTCGTATAATACAGTCTCATTCTGTTTAAATGTTTCTCAAAATATCCTTCTTCTATGAATGCAGCAAGTGCATACTGCTCGAAATTAGATACAGTACATGCATAAAAATCAAGTTTTTCCTGATATGTTGCGGCAAGGTGTGGTGGCAGAACCATATAACTGATTCGGATTGTCGGTGTCAGTGTTCTTGAAAATGTATTCATATATATAACCTTTTCGCTTATATCTATGCTTTTCATAGTCGGAATTGTCTTTCCTGTCATACGGAATTCTGAATCATAATCATCTTCTATTATATATCTGTCCGGCTTTTCATTAGCCCATGCAAGCAATTCAAAGCGCCGGCTTACCGGCATTGTTATACCTGTCGGATAATGATGTGTAGGACTTATATGAACAATATCTGCCATACATTCTCTTACCGCTTCCGGTTTCATTCCTTCATTATCCATACCGGCATAGCAGAATTTCACATTATTACTTGCATATATCCTGGCAATCTTAGAATATCCCGGATCTTCAACACAATACACTTTATCTCTTCCCAAAAGCTGTATAAGAAGACTATACATATATTCCGTTCCGGCACCAATGATTATCTGTCCGGGTGTTACCTGCATATCACGAAATGAAGCCAGATGCATGGCAATCGCTTTTCTTAACTCCCATGTTCCTTCTCCCGGAGATATCTTCATAAGATCATCCTGCCTGTCTGTTATAACCCGTCTCATAAGCTTAGCCCATGTTGCAAATGGAAAGCTTCCGGGATCTGTCCTGTTTGATGATAAATCTGACTTATATCCGGTCTTCTTCTTTGCTGTTGTTTCAGGAACTTCATATTTTACCGGCTTTATCCTTGCAACACCTGAAATATCTGATACATAATAGCCCTTCTTAGGAACAGAATATATATATCCCTCACTCATAAGCTGTCCATATGAATTCTCTACTGTTATGGTACTTATTCCAAGATTGACAGCAAGCGTTCTCTTTGAAGGAAGATGCTCATCCTTAACCAGTCTGCCTTCTATTATATCCTTCTTGATACATTTGTATAAATATTCATATATTGATTCTTTTCCAATGTTTTCAAATGAGTATGTCAACATAATCTGACCTTATTTCTTTCGCAGAAATTCTCCTTTATGTTAATGTCAGTTATTATAACATACATTATATTTCGTGACAATCTGTCAACGTGCATATATCAAGTGTAAGTTATCTGATAAATGTATAGTTACAGACTCCAGTTAGCAGCTGTAAGCTGTGTGTTTACCATACCTGCGTATATTCCGGATTTTGCAATAAGTTCTGATGGTTTACCGCTTTCTGCTACTTTACCATTTTTTAATACTACTATTTTGTCGGCGTCTGCTACTGTTCTCATTCTATGAGCTATTATCATTACTGTCTTATTCTTTATAAGCTGTGATAATGATTCCTGTATCATTGTTTCATTATCAACATCTAAGGAAGCTGTTGCCTCGTCAAGAAGTATTACTGGTGCATCTTTTAAGAACGCTCTTGCTATGGATATTCTCTGTCTTTCACCACCTGAAAGCTCACAGCCATTCTCACCAATCATTGTGTTCCAGCCGTCTGATAATTTTTCAGCAAATTCATCACAATGTGCAAGTTTTGCTGCTGCGATAACTTCTTCGTCCGTTGCATCCATTTTTCCTATCCTGATGTTCTCGATAACTGTATTATTAAACAGTGTAACATCCTGAAATACTATAGAGTAAAGCGACATTAGTGTCTCTGGGTCAGTCATTGATATGTCCATTCCACCAACTGTTATCTTTCCCTTATCAGCGTCCCAGAAACGGGCTGCAAGTCGTGAAACTGTTGTCTTTCCTCCGCCCGACGGACCGATAAGAGCTGTTACCTCGCCTTGCTTTGCAACAAAAGATACGTCCTTTAATACCTCATCACCTGTATCATATGAGAATCCTACATTAGAAAACTCTATGTCATAACCCTTGTTATCAAGCTTCTCTGAGCCTTCCTGCACATCATGTGAAAGTATTTCATCTAATCTTGCACTCTGTACATCTGATGCGATAATTGCCGCAAGATTCTGTAATGATACCTGCATTGGATCATATATTCTTGATACAACCATAAGAAACATGAAAAATGTGATAACATCTAACTTTCCACTGGCTAATAATGCTCCGCCTACCAAAGCAACTGTTGCAATACCAAGCTTGAGAATCATCTGTGCACTTCCAACAAACACAGCAGTTCCAAGTTCTGTAGATACAGCGTGCTTCTCAACTGCCTTAATTTTCTCATCAAGTCCCTTCATATATTCTTCCTGAGTATTATATGCCCGAATATCTCTGACACTTTCAAGGCACTCCTGAATACCGTCTGCACACGTCATTTTCAGTGCCACCTGCTTTTCGTTAAGCTTTCTCTGAACCTTTCCAGAGCAGCTGACTATAATGAATGATATCGGAAGTACCCACAGTGCTGCTATTGCCATTCTCCAGTCAAAGAAGAATAGTCCTATTGCTACAAATGCTGTAGATATGCACGCTCCGACAAGCTCCGGTATAAAATGTGATGATGCAGTCTCCATCTGTGCGCAGTCAGCCATGATAGTACTTGTAAGGTCAGACAAATCCTTCTTTCCAAAGAATGAAAGCGGAATCTTTCTTAACTTCTCAGCCAGTGTAATTCGTCTTACACCACTCTCTACATATGTTGATAAAAATGTTGCATTATACTGGATATATGTTGATACCGCAATCAATACAAGTGTAATAATAACTCCGGCAATATAGAATCCGCCTCTTCCTGCCAGATTCCCTTCCATATAATCTTTAACAAGAAAATACAATAAAGACACAGGTATCATCAGTATCAAATCAGATATTGTAACTGATATGAATGCCTTAATCATATCCTTAGCGCCCTGACTTGAAAGGGCATATTTATGCATAAGCTTTTCTTTCATATTACACACCCACTTTCCAGTTTACTGATTTATTATATTCCTCCCACATATGTGCATACAATCCGCCTGACTCTGCCAGTTCATTATGCTTTCCACTCTGGTTAATCTGACCATTCTTTAATACATATACACGGTCAACACCAGTAACTGACGACAATCTGTGGGCAATCATAATAACTGTCTTTCCCTGTGAAAGCCTTTCAAATGCTGCCTGAACCTTTGCCTCGTTATCAGGGTCAGCAAATGCAGTTGCTTCATCAAGTATAAGTATAGGAGAATTCTTTAACATTGCCCTTGCAATAGCAATTCTCTGGGCTTCACCGCCTGACAGGTAAGTTCCTTTAGAACCGATTACAGTGTCTATTCCGTCCGGAAGCTTCTCGATAATATCATCGCACTGTGCATTCTTTAACGCTTCCATAACCTCCTGTCTTGTAGCATTTTTATTACCCATACGGACATTATCCAGTATAGACATCTTAAGCAGGTGGCTGTCCTGAAATACGAAAGATACTGTATCCATAAGCTCTTTCTCATCAATGTTCTTAACATTTACACCGCCGATTAATATATTGCCCTCTGTGACATCTGCAAATCTTGCGATAAGCCTTGCAAGCGTTGTCTTTCCACCACCGGAAGGTCCGACAAATGCGACCTGCTCACCCGCATTTATCTTAAGACTGACATCATGCAGTGCATCATTTACCGCACCCGGATATCTGAATGAAACATTTTCAAATGTGATAGATGTATCTGCAGGGTGCTTCTTATCAGCGGTCTGCTCTAACGGCTTTCTTTCTATAATACTGTTAATTCGCGAAAGTGCGTCCTCAACAACCATTGTATTCTCGCCTGCATACATCATCTTTGTAAGTGTGACTGTAATAATAGGCGTAATAATTATATAAAACATCAGATTCAGTAAAAATGTGTTGTTTACCGTGCCGCTCTTAACTCCGCCGAAAAGGAATGTTCCCGCAATAAGTATTGCAAATACTGCATTAATGGCTGCAGTATAACCCATCATCGGGATTCTTAAATCCTTTGTGTAAGATACAGTCCACTTCTCATATTTCTTGATGGAATCCCTGAATCTCTTGAACGAGAATACTGACTGTCCAAATGTCTTGACAACAGGAATTCCTCTCACATACTCAACCGCCTCGCTCGACATTTCCTCCAATGCATTCTGATACTCTGCCATTTTCTTTTTCATGTTGTCGCCCATCATGCAGCTCATTACTGCAAATGCGATTACAACCGGAATAAGGCACAGAAGTCCAAGTCGCCAGTCAAACACTAAAAGAAGAAGCACAAGCCCGACTGGTGTGGCTGTTGCAACACATTTGTCAGGAAGCTGGTGTGCAATATAGGTTTCTGTCGCAGCACTTGATTCATTGACAATCTTTCTTACCTTACCGCTTCCCTCTTCGTCCATGAATCCAAGCGGAAGTGTAAGTATATGTCTCATAAGCTTTGAGCGCATATTGGCCTGAATCCTGAATGCTGACAGATGAGAACACATCAGTGCACCTATGTATATAAGCATTGCTCCTATTGCAAATGCAACGGCACTCAAGCCATATACAGACAGGTTCTGCGCATTGCCATAATCAGGTGCAACACGAAGCACCTCTTTAATTAATCTCCATATAAAATAAAATGGTACAAGTGCAACGAAAGCACTTATCGTAGCAAGTACCCATGACGCAATTGTCAGATACCTGTAATTACCGGCATATCCAAACAACTGCTTAATTGTATCTGGCTTTTCCTCTTTCTTTGCCATAATTATCCTCCTTGCTTTACTGCTTCGTTATATAACGCTATTCAGAGTAAGATATCACTAACCTGCACCTTTAAATAAAGGCTGCCATAACTGACAGCCATATATTATTATTTACATTCATCGTATATTACGCTCCAGCCTGCACTGTGATACTTTTCAAGCAGATCAATATACTCCATTGCCTCTTCCTTAGACATATTGTGTCTTACTACCTCGAAAAAACTCTCAAAAAGTGCGGTATTCATAATATGCATGAAATCCTTTGTCAAAGGTCTGCCCTCCTTGAACTTAAGTCCGACCGCTTCCATATATTTGTATGTATAATCTGTCTCAATATCAACTAGATGTTCAACAAAATTCTGAAACTTCGTACCGTAAGAACAATTCACCAGAAGATTAAACTCCTCAAAATGGTTATACATATACTCAACAAGCTGTATCATCCCATTTCTTGAATATTCATCAAGGCTTTCTGTCTGCATCTCACTCTCCATCGCATGAAATTTCTTCTGGACATCTTCAAAGATTTCCGTAAATTCCCTTGCTGCCGGCTCAACCAATGCTGAAAAAAGACCTTCTTTTCCGCCATATCGTGAATATATTGAACCAGTTGTAGTTCCCGCTTCCATAGCAATAGTTCTTAACGAAGCCTCAACATAGCCTTTGCTCTTAAATTCTTTTCTGGCACATTCTTCTATCTTCTCAGTAACACCTTCAACCGCCTTAGACACTCACGCCTCCTATCTATAACAGCGTTATATAACACTGTTATGAGTATATTATTTTTATATTTCCATGTCAATATTTCATATCACAAAACATATTTATTGATATTTTTTATCATTAATTATTGTGTTTTGCCTTATCTTTTCTGTTACACCAAATATAGAATACCACATTTAACACAATTCCAAAAATAGTTGCAACCGGAGCAGCCAGACCAATCTTAGTAAGGCTCGCATCAGGCTGTATACTCATATAATACGCAAATGGCAGACGGACAAGCAGCGTCTGTACAAGCCCCTGAATCATTACCCATACCGTCTTGTCATGTCCATTAAAGTAACCAATCATGCTGAATAAAATTGCTGTAACAATTGTCTCTAACGCAAATCCCTTAAGGTAGTCATAACCATTCTGAATAACTGCCTCATCGGTTGTAAATATTGCTGTGAGAAGGTCACCCTTAAACATCACGAATAAGAATACTATGCATCCTATAACCAGTCCGACTCCAATACCGACAAACATCGTCTTCTTTGCTCTCTTTTCGTTGCCTGCGCCGACATTCTGTGAAACAAATGACGCCATTGACTGCATAAGAGAGCTTGGAATAAGCATTGCGAAATTAACTATTTTACATGCAACGCCATATCCTGACGAAGCCTGTAATCCCAGTCTGTTAACGAATGCACATAAGGCAAGGAATGAAATCTGTGTAAGAAATTCCTGTAATGCAAGAGGAAGCCCAACTTTTAACGCTCTCCTGCAATGTCTGTTAATTGAGAAATCCTTCTTAGTTATCTTAAACGGAAGTTTTCTCTTAAAAAGTAATAGAAGCGCAAATACAACACTTACCGCCTGTGCTGCAACTGTCGCAATAGCAGCTCCGGCAGCATCCATATTAAACCCTGCAACAAGGACAAGGTCACCCACAATATTAATAACACATGCAACTGCAACGAATATAAGTGGTGATTTGCTGTCTCCAAGTCCCCTGAATACTGCTGAAAGAAGATTATATGCAACTATAAAAAATATTCCCGAGCCACATATTTTTACATATAAAGATGTAAGACCTACTGCTTCTTTCGGTGCCTGCATTATAACTGCAACCTGTCTTGAAAAAACAATCATAACGATAAAAAGAGCAACCGAAATCATTGCAAAAACAACAATTGCGCCACCAATTAAAGCACCTATCTGTTCCGGTTTCTTCTCACCAATATATCTTGCAATAAGCACTGTAACACCCATTGCAAACTGTGTTATAACAAATGTAACTAAATTAAGCACCTGGCTTCCTGTAGATACGGCTGAAAGACCTTCAGTAGTTCCGAATCTTCCAACAACCAGCAAATCAACTGCACCATATGCCGCCTGTAGTATTAACGCCCCAAGTATAGGCATCATAAAAGGAATCAGCTTCCCTAATATACTTCCCTGTGTAAAATCTGATTTTGAATTATTCAATATCAACTCTCCTTTCGCTCATCACCTTGTAGAATTTGTTAATAGTTGCAATCATAGAATCAGCCTCTTCATCAGTAATGTCCGTCAGATATTCACTAAGGCGGCTGTAATAATCCGCATCATACTTCTTAGACAACTCTTCTCCCTTATCCGTAACCGTAATATAAGTTATCCTCGCATCTTCCTGTGAAGTAGTCTTCTTAAGATATCCCTTAGCTTCCATCTCCTTAACAGTACGTGTAACACCCGGTCTTGGAAGATTAAGCCAGTCACTGATATCAGAAATCTTAACACAATCATTAGTCTCCAACAGATGATGAATTACATCAATATACTGGATATAAGCAGGCGCAACCCCATCTGGCAGTTCCGGCAGCAGTTCCCTGATTCTCTTAGCCAGATAACAGGCATCCAGCATTCTCTTAATCTTGTCTGGTTTCATAATACATTCGTCTCCTTAAGTTATATAGCCATAAGAGGCAATCATTTCATTAATTACCTCTGTTAATTATTCCTGATAATTACCGGTGGTAATTATATATGTATATTCTTGTGATGTCAACCTGATTTCTATGTAGATTCCTGCTTATCGTTGTGAAACCGGTTTGATTTTGCTTGTAATCCTCTATTTTCCTTTCAATATAGCTCGATTTGCATTTTCATGTAACCGTCTCTGTATCTCCTGGTTACGTCTTGGTTTATGCTGCTTTTATTTTCACGTGGATTCTTTTATGTGATTTTTATTTTCGTATAGATTTATTCATGTGGAATTACCGTTCCTATAAATATCATTTTTCATAAGCACATATAGGTACTTTTTCACTCATTCCAATAATTTCCAGCAAAAAACACCTATAAGACGAGTCTTATGAACTGTCTTATAGGTGTTTACAGAATAATTATCAAAATAATACATGATTTTTCCTTATTTCTACCTATAAATCCGCCGATAATACGACTACCTATAGGTATCACATCAAAAATGCGATGTTCCCCAAAGGTGAACGAGCCCATCCCACAACAAAACCTTCCGGTCAACAAGGAAGCGATGTTTCCCAAAGGGAAACAAGCTTGAGCCCACGCCCAGGCAGGCCTGTTTTATGGTGTGTTGCAGCTTCAGACCGTTGGAAGTGCGTCGGCACTTAGTGAACGCACTCCCGAAGGGAGCAGTGAACTTAGTACCGCTGCGCACTTCCACGAGCGGAAGCGTGTCTGAAGTGCAATACACCATAAAACCCTTACTCTACATTTTTCAGTGCATCCGTCTTAGGAATCTTAGAAATCTTCACAAGCTGAAGTACAGCAACAACTGCATAGCATACAATTCCAAGAATAACCATCTCAACAAAGCAGCTTCTTCTTACCATGTATGGAATATATCCTGTCATCATAGTGTAAAGATATGATGAGAATGCCCATTTAAGCATAGCATTTACTATAGGTACAGAAACAACCAGTGATATAACTACCATAATTGAAGTTGCAACTATATACAGTCCGCCAATCTCTCCATTCTTGAAGCCAAGAATCTTAGTCATAGAAATTGACTGTGCATTCTTTTCAATAATCTGTTTAGATAACAGATACATAAGAAGCACGAACATTATAATTCCAAAATACTTCAGTATATACATCATCTCGCCCATTGAAACCTTCATCTGGTTAGACACTTTGATAAGGTCTTCATATGTAACTATTGAAGCAACATATTTATCATCAATATCTGTCAGCTTTTTGTCTGTGAAATATCCTGTAAAGTAATCGTCATCCTTATCGAATGTATCAATAAAGTTATTTCTTGTCATGAATACAGCAAGTGCAGCGTCATATGTATAGCTTCCTGCTATCCTGAATTCATACTCATTATCTGAATAAGGGTCTTTCAGTTTAAATGTATCACCCTTTTTAAGACCGAATTTCACCATTACTCCATTAGATACAAGCACTTCATCATCCTTAATATCCATATCAACATATCTGCTGTTATCCTCAATGCCGTATACCATGATATCATCAGTCATATATTTTTCATCAGTTGTATTAAGTGAAGTCACACAGTATTTTTCGGCACCTGATATATCAGTTTCCACCTGACTCTTTAAAACATACTGGTATTCACATATCTGTGACTTCTTAACAACATCAGCATAATCATTAATAAGCGGCTCGAACATGATACTGAATACAACAAGTGCCCCGGCAATCAGTATTCCTAAAAACAGTGTCAGATAATTAGGTATATTCTGGAACAATATCCTCAATCTGAATCTTGTCATAAAAGGAAGCTTGTGGCTAAGCTTAATCAGCTTTTTCTTCTTCCTGTTTGTAAGCTCATGCCTTAAGAATTTAAGCGGTGAAAGTCTTAATTTCTTCTCAAGAACTAAAAGATTAATGACAAACATAATGATAATCGGAACTACCGTTGTATCAACAAATGCTTCTGCATTAAGCAGTGTCGTGTAAGTACACAGACTGTAGCTGTTATAATACACATTTACAAAAAACTTCTCCAGAAGAGTGTAACCAAGTATATTACCAGCAACAGCAGCAACCAGTGTTACAGCAACAGGAAGGACCATGTAATGTCTTACAATCTCACCTCTCTTATAGCCTGATGCGCGGAGAGTTCCGATAACACCAGCCTCCTGACTGATTGTGTTAGATGTTGTAACAGCGAATACAAATGCAATTACAACTACTACGATATAGTCAAAAAGCATAATCGTTGCCTTATCTGAACCCATATCGTCACCAGTGAAATTAACTGCTTTGTTAGTATAGCGTGGAAGATAATCAGAAATATTTATAATATCCGTATTACCATTCATCAAAAGATTAGTGTCATATCCCCTGATAACTTCTCCAAGATTTTCCAGATAATCGTCTGAAGCCTCTTTTTCTGCCTTATCACCTGAAACTTCCTTGTTATACTTCCAAGCATAATTATATTTCACATGATTACTTGAAACTTTTTCAAAGCCCTTATCAGTCATAACTGCAATAGAAAAATTAGTTGAATCAAACATCATATCTGAATTATTCTCAAAAAGACAGCTGTAATCAGGAACTGCGACAAAACCGGTAACCTTTAATTCTTTTCCTGCGAGCTTAATTGTGTCTCCAACCTTAATCTTCGCATTCTGTGCATACATACGGTCAAGTGCTATTTCATTATCAGAGACAGGCATCTCACCTTCCATAACGCACTCAAGATTAACCTCTGTTCTGTCTTTATATACTCTGATTGTTGCACCGCTGTCAGCCTCATCTTCCTCAAAATATCTCAAGTCATAAAGTTTGCTGTCAGTCTTATCCTCAATATCATTAATAAGTGAGCTGTCAGGCTCTTTATCTAATGCAAAATGTCCATCTTCAAGATTATATTTTTCAAAGCCCTCATCATATGAGTGCTTAACGCTGTTGTCTGCAACAAGGAATCCGCTGACTAACGAAATCATCATAACCATAAACAGGAATATCACAAGATATTTACCAAAATCATGCTTTAATTCTCTTGGCAGACGCTTATTTAAAGGATTTCTCATAATCATTTCCTCCTACCATTCAAGGTCTGCTGCCGGTATCTTGTTATCATTAACATAGTTCTTACGGATTCTGCCATCTCTTAATGTAATAACTCTGTCTGCCATATTCTTGATAGCATCATTATGTGTAACTATTATTATAGTATTACCGTACTTCTTATTAACATCTTCAATAAGCTTTAATATATCCTTAGATGTGTTGTAATCAAGCGCTCCTGTAGGTTCATCACACAACAGGATATCAGGATTCTTGATAAGTGCTCTTCCTATTGAAGTTCTCTGCTGCTGACCACCCGATAACTGGTTAGGCTTCTTGTCAGCATGGTCTGAAAGTCCAAGTGTGTTAAGAATCTCATCTGTATTAAGTGCCTTATCACTTAAGTAAGCACCAACCTCAATATTTTCCCTTACAGTAAGGTTAGGTATAAGATTATACATCTGAAAAACATATCCAAGATGCTTTCTTCTGTACTGTGTAAGACGCTTCTCATTCATATCCGCTGTTTTCTCACCATCTATAGATATGTAACCCTCGTCTGCATCATCAATACCACCGATAATATTAAGCAGTGTTGATTTACCAGAACCTGATGGACCAAGCAGTACAACGATTTCCCCCTTATTAACCTCTATGTCTATACCATTCAGTACTTCCACCCGGCTTTCGCCTTCTCCATAATGCTTTTTGATTCCCTTAATCTCTAAAAACATATTTACCTCCTTCGGGCACGCCCTCTCATATCATTATATGAACAATCGTTCATATATTCATTATATTAGCACTTATTAATTTTGTGTCAATAGGTGAAAATTTATCATTAACAGGCACAAAAAAAGTAAGCGCAGGTTAGAATACCCTAACCCTGCTTACTTTATCACATTTCACTATATAATTCACTATATCTTATTGATAAATATTATCAATAAACAAATTGCATTTTTACTTATCTTTACCTGTCAACTCATCAATAAGCCTTATTGATTCCATAATCATACTGTCACAATGAGCCTTCTTCTCACAACCCTTTAAAGCATTGTCTCTTAAAAGGTCAGCACAGTTAGTCATTCCATTGTGATTGTCCCTTATTGTTCTCTGAAATGCTCCGACAGCACCCGGACTACTTACACCAAGTGCGCCGAGTACCATAAGTCCCCCGGTGATTGCACCGCATGTTCCTCCACATTTCATACCGCCGCCAAAATTACAACCAAGACATTCTGCCTGTGACTCAGTTAAACCTAAATCATCAGCATATGCCATCATAATAGTTTCGGCACAATTATAGCATTTCTGCGGTGAACGCAGTTCCTTAGCTTTCTCTATATGTCTGTTCATACTCATTCCTCATCCTTCATTATTTATCGTATTACTCATTACTGTTCCATAAAGCCAAACTTTTTCTTCTTGACTCTCACAAAGAAGAACACACTTAATGCAACTGAAGCAAGTTCCGCAATCGGCCATGCCCACCATACAAGATTAACATTCCCTGTTCTAGAAAAAATATAAGCACATGGCACAAGGAATATTATCTGTCTGACAAATGATACAAGCATGCTGTATATGCTGCTTCCAAGTGCCTGAAAGAACGAACTGCATATAATACATATTCCTGCAAATATAAAACTTATTGATATAGTCCTTAAAGCAGGAACTCCCATTCGTATCATATCTGACGATGCACTAAATATTGACAGCATTGGAACCGGGAATATCTGAACTGCAATCATAAAAAGTATCATTATTATCTCTGCATACATTACTGCAAGCTTAAGTGTCTGTATAACTCTGTCTTCTCTCTTTGCCCCATAATTAAAAGCAATTATAGGAACCATTCCACTGTTCATACCAAATATCGGCATAAATGCAAAACTCTGAAGTTTAAAATACACACCGAATACAGCAACCGCTGTTGATGTGAATACAACCAGAATCTTATTCATACAGAATGTCATAGCAGAACCAATCGCCATCATAATAACTGATGGAATTCCTATGAATAAGATATTGCAAATTCTTTTTCCTGATGGTCTGAATCCCTTAAAAGTAATATGTATCTCTTTATTAACCTTAATATTAAATATCACTGCCATAACGGCTGCAACAATCTGGCCCGCAACCGTAGCTACTGCTGCACCTACAATACCAAGCTTTGGTGCACCAAACAGACCAAATATAAGTATCGGGTCAAGAATAATATTAATTATTGCACCTGTACCCTGTGTAATCATGCTGTAAAATGTTCTTCCTGTAGCCTGTAATAACCTCTCAAATATCATCTGGAACAGGCAACCAAAGCTGACTATAAGAATAACTGAAAGATAATCATAACCATAGTCAGCTATCACTTCATTAGCACCCTGAATAACAAAAAACTCTCTGGCAAAGAAAAGCCCTATGGCAAGAAATATTATATAGCTGCAAGCCGTTATGAATATACCCTGCACAGCCATTTTATCAGCTTCTTCATGCCTTCCTTCTCCTAATGCCCTTGAAAGCAATGCATTAGTACCTACACCCACGCCGCCTGCAACACCAATCATAAGATTCTGCATTGGAAATGCCATTGAAACCGCTGTAAGTGCTTCCTCACTTATTCTTGCAACAAATATACTGTCAACAATATTATACAGTGCCTGTACAAGCATTGATATCATCATTGGCAGCGCCATATTAATAAGCAGCTTATTAACAGGCATTGTACCCATTTTATTTTCTTTCATTGTATTACTCATAAAATTCTTCTCCCTTATTCTCCTCGTCAAAATATTCGTATTCTCTCATATTATCTTTGGTTTTATTCTGCTCATCAATAGCATTGCCAAGACCCTTCAATGCTGAGAAAGGCAGGAATATCTTAGCTCTGCTTTCCATATCCATTCTTGGTCTTTTACTCGGTACCGGCCATTTCATATTAATTATATCATCATATTTTCCCATAAGCTATGCCCTGTGACCTCCAATCTGACCGTTTCTTTCAATTGCAGTCGCCTTGTTCTGCAGATTATTAGCTTTCATCACCGCATTCTTACCATATTTTTTCTTAATATCAAGCATTGCGTGCTGCATCTTCTTTTCGCGTTCAAGCTGAGTCTGGTCTGTAAACATGTCAAACTGCTGAAAACCCTCATTAGTAAGATTGGCAACTGTAAGATTTAACTTTCTGATATACAGCTTTCTGTCAGTGTATTTATCATATATATCAAGAAAAGCTTCTCTTAACTGTTTTGATGAAGATGTACATGTCGTAAGTGAAACAGATTTGTTAAGTCCCTGTGGAACTTCTCTCCCATATCTGTCTACATGGATTTCACCCTTGTAGGTTCCTTTATCAACATTTACCCTGTCATAAGTTACATTTAACGCAATCGAATCCGTCACAAAGCCTTTATCTACTAAATCAAGTGCAAGCTCATCTGCCATCTCTCCAACTACAATCCTTGCATCTTCAAATGTGTATGGTTCTTTTAACACCTGTCCTGAACACAGGCTGCTTGCCTTGGGCTTATATTTCTTAATATCTGCAATTGTACATGGTTCATATCCCCATGCGTGATCTATAAGAATCTCCGCATCTACACCAAACTGCTTATACAGCCAGTCCTCATCTTCAAGGGACATTCTCGCAATATCCCCCATAGTCTTTATTCCGTGTTTTTCAAGCTGTCTTGATATACCTGGTCCAACTCTCCAGAAGTCTGTAAGAGGCGTATGACTCCATAACATTTTTCTGTAATCATTAACACTTAATTCTGCGATACGCACACCCTTGCTGTCTGCCTGTATATGCTTTGCAACTATATCCATTGCTATCTTGCACAGATACAGATTCGGTGCAATTCCTGCAGTAGCCGTTATTCCTGTCGTATCATACACATCCCCAATAACTTTTGCGGTAAGCTGTCTTGCCGTCATATTATACAGCTTCATATAATCCGTTGCATCAATAAATACTTCATCAATACTGTATACGGTTATGTCATCCTTACTGAAATATTTAAGATATATAGAATATATCTTTGACGAATATTCTATATAAAGTCCCATTCTTGGAACTGCTACAGTATATTCAAGCTTCTTTCCTGTGCGTTCCTCAATTTCTTTTGCCTTCTGTTCTACCTCAAAAAGCCTGCTTCGTCCGGAAAGTCCATATTTCTTAAGAGAAGGAGTAACTGCAAGACATATTGTTTTGGCTGTTCTAGATTCATCAGCTACAACGAGATTAGTGGTAAGCGGGTCTGACTCTCGTTCAACACACTCAACACTTGCATAGAATGATTTTAGATCAATTGCAATATATACTCTTTCCATCACATCCTCCTTCCCGAATTTCAGAAAGACACACCAGTTATTACGATACCAGTGTGTCTTTAAAATATACATTTTATTCTTTTATTACATTGTTATAAGCTGCTTCATTATATCAACCGGAACGTAATAACTTACTCCTAAAGGATTAATAACTATCCCTGAAGCACCCAATTCCTTTACTGTCTTAAGAAGTTCCATATATGTGTAAAGCATATCCTCATGCTTACCTGCATAACATTTTTCCATCTCTAAACCATCTGTAAATACTGGAAGTGCAAGAACTTTCTCACCTTCTTTGTGGCTTACTTTATCAGTAATATCAACATATGGATGTGAAATTGATACCTCTTCATCTGTCTCTTCCTTAGTACAAGGAACCATGTAATCCGCATTACGGATAGCTTTCTTAAGTTCTGCTTCTTTATCTCTTAAAATTGCCGCCTTAGCTGTTGAATCTCCTGGCTTTCTGTACTCCTGGAAGAACTTGATAAGTGCATTCTGAAGTCCTGGATTAGTCACGAAATCTTCTCTTATATACTGGTCATATGTTCCAATCTCTTCTCTTGAAACAATAAGCTCGTTATCCTTGCCATCTGTGAATCTGATATTCCTGCATCCGTTACGATATAAATGAGCTATCTCATACTGCATTGAATCCTTATCCTCAATACCATATGAAATGTCATATCCATATTTTCCAAGCTGTTCTTCTACTCTGGCATGATTAGTATAATCATATAATACAACTATATCATCATCAACCATATATGGATAACCTGTGCTGTCACAATATATTGTCCATAAGTGGTCAGCATTAAGAAGCTTATCTACAACAATCTTTCTATACACATTACCTATTTCATTAAAATATCCTTCATCATTGACATTATTCTTTTCCTGTGCCTTCTTGATAAGCTCTGGAAGAACTTTAGTAAGAACTTCTACTCCGTCTGTAATTGAAAGTCCGGTTACATACTCAACACCCTTGTCTTCATCCTTAAAAATGTGTCTTATAATGTCCTGTGCTTTAATTGAATCCATTAAACTCTCCTCCTGGTAAAAGCATTTTTAAATGTGTCTGAATCACTATTATTATCTAACAATAATGCCAGCATAATTCTCGCTTTAGTAGGCGATATGTCTGTATAGAAGATACTATCTCCACAGTCTGCAAAATCACCTTTCATATATGCATCTTCACTACATGATACTACTACAATACCCGCATTCTTTCCTGATACAGCTTCTGAAAGTTCTTCTGAAAGTTCTCCATCAGCAGTTGAAGAAACTATAACTATAGCATCATTAAGATACATTTTCTTATATAATGCATCTGCATCAATTCCAACATAATCATATACAATATCTATGTTGTCTAATCTCTTAGTGTCCGCGATATCAAATATCATATAATCATTAACATTAACAAAAAATCCTTCTGGTAACTGATTATCGGCATTATCTGTCTTATCAAGTTCTTTATCAATATACTTCTTTGCCTGCGCTACCTTATAATCCGGACTGCCGTTGTTATAATCATATGGTATTATCACAAGAGGTTTATCATCCTTAACTGTAAGCGACAGAAAATATCTGACATCTTCTGAGTATTTCTTATTGAGAACAAGAACAACTCCGTTAACATCTTTATTATTCATATCTGAATTAATGTCTTTAGCTATTGCCAGCATTCCATTAATGGAATAATCTGTATTATCTTCTGTTCCATATACACGTATATCAGGCTCACTGTTACTGTCATCTTTGTTATCATCTGCAGATTCTGATGCTGCTTCATTATCTTTATCTGAATTATCCTGTCTGGTTTCGTCCTGAGAAAGAATATATTTCATCGGATTCTTTAACATAGTGCTGCATCCGGTCAGTGTCAGAATTGATATAAGTGTAACCATTGCGATTATACAACATTTTTTACTAATCATACAAAAACCCTCTTGTTAACCTCTGACGTAATATCTTACATATCAGATTATAGTAAGAATTCCAAGTGATTTAAGAAGAAGAAGGAATAAAAGAATTGGAGCAACCCACTTTACCATAACTGTATAAAGACCCTTTCTTCCCATCTTAATTCCTGATTTCTCAACTTCATCTATAACAGTCTTTGGCTTAAGTATCCATCCAATAAGTATACATGTTCCTATAGAAACTATTGGCATAAGTACATTATTGCTGACATAATCCATAATATCAAGCACCTGTGCATGTACTCCGTTAGGAAGCTTAATATCAAAGAGCAGCTTATTATATCCTAAGCATACGATAACTGCAACAGCTATACCAATTACAGTTTCTATTGCTGTAGCCTTGTTTCTGTTTAACTTAAATTCATCCATAAAGCTTGAAACAATAGCTTCCATAATTGAAACTGCACTTGTAAGGGCTGCAAAGAATACCATTGCAAAGAATATTGCACCAATTACATTTCCTGCAAATCCCATAGAATCAAATACTTTAGGAAGCGAAACAAACATAAGACTTGGACCTGATGCTGTCATTCCGTCTCTTCCCATGAATACAAATACAGCAGGAATAATCATTACACCTGCAAGAAATGCAACCATTGTGTCAAATATCTCAATCTGATTAATTGACTTTCCAAGATTAGCATCATCACTTACATATGAACCATATGCAATCATAATACCCATAGCAACACTTAAACTGTAGAAAAGCTGTCCCATTGCATCCATAAGAACTGTACAGAACTGCTTAACAGTAATTCCTTTCATGTTAGGAATTACATATGCTCCTAATCCCTGTAAACCTGTTCTTGTTGTGCCATCAATATCTGTATATGAAATTGTAAGTGAATATACAGATACACCAAGAACAAGCACAATAAGTAATGGCATGATTATCTTTGATGATGATTCAATACCGCTGTTAACACCACGGAATATAATAAATGCAACAATTATTGTAAACACAAGCATCATTATGATTGGCTCTGCTGTCTGACCGATAAATCCTGAGAAATATCCGTCCTGTGCTGCTGCATGTCCATTACCTGTAATATAAACAAGAAGATACTTAAGTACCCATCCACCGATTGTTACATAGTATGGAAATATCATTATAGGTACAATACACGCAATAATACCCAGTGGCTTCCACTTACTCTTTAACTTGCTGTAAGCTGTAAGCGGACTCTGCTTTGTCTTTCGTCCAATAGCAATTTCTGTTGTGAGTAGAGTAAAACCAAATGTTAATGCTAAAACAATGTAAATAACGAGGAATAATCCTCCTCCATCCTTAGCTGCCAAGTAAGGAAATCTCCATATGTTACCAAGTCCTACAGCACTACCCGCTGCCGCAAGGACGAACCCTATAGAGCCCTTGAATGAATTACGATTTTCGTTCATTTCATAACCTTCCCTTTTTTTTAAATATACTTATAAATTATACCTAATAATCTATATAAGGTCAAGGAAAGCGTTACATCATATTAGTCTTCTCTACATACAATACATACATTGGAATAACATTATTTTTGATAATATACTTAGCCTCAAATGCTTGTAAAGTGCTCTTTTGCAAACTGCATATCCTGTACCACTTCTACAGTTCCAAGATAAATACCTTTTTTGTCTCTCACTGCATAATAAGTTACTAAAAATGGTTTTCCTTGCTTTTCCATCCAGACCGGAACGCTATCCCTAGTATGATTTTTAAAACTTTCTATAATGGAACGAACCATTGGCTCTATCTTAGGCGGATGACAAGAGAATACTTCTCTGTCAATTGCCATGCCAGGTCGTTTGAACACTTTCGCTCCTTCGTTAAAGAAACGATTTATATTATTATCATCGATAAATGTAATCTCTATTGGCAATGTATTAAGCATAGCTTCCAGCTGTGCTACACTCATATGTCCACCTCCCATTACTATTTCACCTTCATTAATAGCCGCCTTATGACGATTCTTTTTATCCTGCACATATTTTTCTGCTTCTTCCCATCTATTCTCAATGCCATACACTAATGCATAGTCTTTGGCATCTTCATAGATTCCATACCATTCTTCGACTGTAAAATTCACTGCGCAGATAGGGAACAATATATTATTCTCTTTATAAATCATTTCATCCGCTCTTGTTAAAACAGCCTGTACTCTATTAATCCATTCTTCGTCATGATTGCTTTCTTTATCTATTGCTGCTAATTCATCTCTAATTTCATCATCAACAGTCCACATAACATCCGATGGTCCTGAAATTTCATAGCGAACTTTAAGGAGTGGATAAATCAAATCACCCTTTTTTGCATAGTGTATTGCTATTTGTCTAAAATCTGATATTTTTTTGCTTACATCTTCGCCCTTTTCTAGTGCACCTCTAATATCTGATATTTCTTTACTAAACTTCTCATTTTCTTCTGTAAAAGAATAAAGAGGATGCCCCTTTGTTTCTCTGAGTGCTTTTGCAAGCTCATGTTTTCTGACATACGCATCCGGCATAATTTTCATTTCGGATCTTTCTTCTTTTTTTAAAGATTCTTCGACTGCCTTTTCAGCATTTGCTATTTTTTCTTCTTTAGTTAAGCCATGAAACAATGCACTATGCACATCACACAGTTTCTGCACCTCTGTAATAGGTGTTCCCTCTTTTATAAGTTCCTGCTCTGCCTTCATGATTTCAGAAGCTTCTACATCAGAAAAATTTTGAACAAAATCTTTTTTAACACTTTCTAAATCTTCTCCATTTCCAAGTCTCTTTAAATAATCCTTCAGCAATTCTGTATTGCTAGTCTCTTTGACTTGAAATTCTTTGCTTCTCATAGAAGAAATATCTGGCATATTACCAGTAATTTCATCCACCGACCAGTTTAGATTCATTTTTTTATTCATAATATTTTACCACCTTTCACCTATTTTGTTTGGTTCCCTCATGATTATTTATTTAATAACTTTTTTATATCCTCTTCAGGTGTACCAATTGGAGAAAGCCCATAATTCTCTACCAGGAAATTCAGCACATTTGGCGAAATGAATGCTGGTAATGTTGGTCCTATGTGAATGTTCTTTATTCCAAGATAAAGAAGCGTAAGTAAAATACATACAGCCTTCTGCTCGTACCATGAAAGTACCATCGATAGCGGAAGTTCATTCACATCACATTCAAATGCTTCTGCTAAAGCGATTGCGACCTTGATTGCACTATAAGCATCATTACACTGTCCCATATCCATGATTCTTGGAAGTCCTCCGATTGTTCCTAAATCTAAATCATTGAATCTGTATTTTCCACATGCAAGCGTCAAAATAATGCTGTCTGCAGGAGACTGTTTTACAAACTCTGTATAGTAATTTCTTCCTACTCTGGCTCCATCACATCCACCAACCAAGAAGAAATGTTTAATATCTCCATTCTTTACCGCTTCAATCACCTGATCTGCTACAGATAATACAGTTCCATGTGAGAAACCAGTTGTTACCTGTATTCCACCATTAATTCCAGTCATATGCTGATCTTTGGTATATCCACCTAAGGCGAGTGCCTTTTCAATAACTGGTGTAAAATCCTTTTCTTCTCCTATGTGTACAATTTCTGGATAAGATACAACTTCTGTTGTAAATACTCTGTCTGCATAGCTTGGTTTTACAGGCATAAGACAGTTCGTTGTATACAGAATTGCTCCAGGAATATTATCAAACTCTTTCTGCTGATTCTGCCATGCTGTACCAAAGTTTCCCTTTAGATGAGAGTACTTCTTGAGTTCTGGATATGCATGTGCTGGAAGCATTTCACCATGTGTATAGATATTGATTCCCTTATCTTTTGTCTGCTCTAATAAAAGTTGTAAATCTTTTAAATCATGACCTGTAATAATAATAAATGGTCCTTTTTCAATTGTAAGAGGTACCGTTGTTGGTACAGGAGTTCCATAAGTTGTAGTATTTGCTTGATCTAAAAGCTCCATACATCTTAAATTAACTTTTCCAACCTCTAATACGATAGGAAGTAGTTTATCCATTCCCCAATCTTTCATTCCGATTGCAAAAAGTGCCTTATAGAAGAATTTGCTGATTGTTTCATCGGTATATCCAAGCACACTTGCATGATATGCATATGCAGCCATTCCACGAATTCCAAAAAGTATTAAGGATTTTAATGAACGAATATCTTCATCAGTAGTCCAGAGAGTACTCATATCAAAATCATTGTTTCTTCCACATGAGTCAGAGCATGTAAAGCAATTTGGTACTAATTTCTTTTTTGTATCTTCTATCTTATCAATTAAAAGCTTTAATGTTTCATCATTAAAGTTTACATTTGTAATAGTTGTAAATAATCCCTCAAGAACTAATTGATTCATCTCTTCAGTTACAAGCTGCTCATTACCCTCAGTTGCACGAGCAAGTCCAATTAATGCTCCTGTAAGCTCATCCTGTAATCTTGCAGTATTGGCAGACTTTCCGCATACTCCTGTATTTCCGGTACATCCTGTGCATCCTGCTGTCTGTTCACATTGATAACAAAACATCTTATTTTCCATGTTCTTCTCCTTTTCTATTGCTTTATTCATCATCTTTTGTTGCTTAATGGAACTATATCAAACTTACATTAATCATTATGTTGTCTAGGCAACATTTTCGTATTATTTTCAACTTTTGTGATATACTAAGGAAAAGATAAAAAGAAGGATGAAAAATCTCATGGAAAAATATATTAACATTTTAAAGAATACACCTTTGTTTCAAGGAATTTCAGAAGCAGAAATTCTTCCAATGCTTAAATGTCTATCTGTCAGCATTAAAAATTATTCAAAAGGCGAATATCTGTTAAGAAGTGGAGATAAGGTACAAACTATCGGCATGATTCTATCTGGTCAGGCTCTCATAATAAATGATGATGTTTGGGGAAATCGCAATATTATTACAGAGCTATCATCAGGAATGCTCTATGGCGAAAGCTATGCCTGCATCAGTAGTGTTCCTGCTCAAATCAGTGTTATTGCTAATGAAAATCTCACCGTCATGCTTTTCAATATAAATCATATTGTTACAACCTGTTCTTCATCTTGTAGTTTCCATACAAGATTGATTCATAACCTTTTAGAGATAATAGCACGAAAAAATGTAAGATTGATGAACAAAATAGATCATGTTTCTAAGAAAAATTTACGTGACAAGATACTTAATTACTTGTCTAGCGAATCTATGCACGCTGGCTCTAACACATTTACAATCCCTTACGATAGACAAGGGCTGGCAGATTATCTGAATGCAGACCGAAGTGCTCTATCTAGTGAATTGAGTAAATTACAAAAAGAAGGTGTACTCTCTTACAAGAAAAACACCTTCTCTTTGAGGGTATAAAACCCTTCTGGGAAAGGGAATGGATGTGGATTGGTCAAAAACAAATCAGGGGCACAAATACTATAACACACAGTCGGCTGTGGATTTTGCGGCGGCGGGGATTTCGCATGTAAGAATCCGTATTGCGGACAAAGTGGACCAAGAACTGTTGGAGGGACTTGATCGGCAGATTCGGGACTGCCTTGATAATGGGATTATTCCCATTATAGCTTATCAGGCGGATGCATTCAAAAATGACCCAAGTGATAAAAATATAGAAAAGGTTGTTGCGTGGTGGTCGGAAGTGGCCGAACACTATCAGGATAAATCTCTGATACCATCTCCAGCCACAATAAAATGAAAAGCAGCCAATATTATACCGATAACTATCAATATAATTCCATACGATTGAGCTGGGTAGATGCCACCCAGCTCTTATAGAGTCTCCTGTACATACATATTTTTAGTCACTATAATGCCTTCTTAGGACATGCTTTGACGCATTCCATACACAGAATACACTCTGTTCCATTTTCTCTTTTACGGGAATTATCTGTTACATCAACATTCATCGGACATACTCGCTTGCACTTTCCACAGGAAACACATCTTTCCTTATCACACTTCACACGAAGTAGGCTAAAATAACTCATAGGCTTTAAGAATACGGTAATTGGGCAGATATATTTACAGAATGCCCTATTATCCCGAAACGCAAATGCCAGAATGATTCCAATGGCATAATACAGGATATTGCCAACAAGAAATGCCCAGAACATAATTTGCTCGATATTCTCCACGTGGCATAAAAACAGTGCTCCCACAAAAACAAGTGATGCGGTAAAGGTGATATATCGAATAAAACCGATTCTTCTGGCATGTCTATTGTTTAACTGAAAAAGTAACAGCCCTAACGCTATTGCCGAGCCTATATAACTGAAATTCAGAAGATAAAACAGATTATACTTGGTCAACCATAATGTAACTGCAACAATTTCAAATACAAGCCACATTCCAAGTGGAATCAGCCATTTTTCTTTGTATTCAATTTCTGTTTCCTCCGTAACTTTATACTTCAAAAATTTTTCTTCCCCTTATTGCTCCTGTTCTATCCTTCGCAATTATCTTATCCAGTAATCAACCATGTTTTTATTTTACAGTTTTTCTTTCAAATATATATTCTCTATCCGATGATATATCATCTCTGAACACATATCCAAGATGGTCAAATTCCTTAATGTCATCTGGATTTTCAATATGATTTTCTGCCATATATCGTACCATTTCACCACGAGCCATCTTGGCATATGTGCCTTTTGTGATAAGCCTGCCACCAGACTGCTCACAAAATGAAATAGTTATATACCTGTCATCAGGTGTCAGATATTTTTCAATACATTTAGAGTATTCTTTTGAAGCCAGATTAATAATAATCCTGCTGTCATCTATAACTTCCCGATACAAATTATCTCCCCAGAAATCATACAGATTCGTGGAATCACCTATCGCTGCCTTTGCCTGCATTTCAAGCCTATATGGTGTGATACCATCCATAGGTTTTAATACTCCATAAAATGCTGATAATATCCTCAGGTGTTCCTGCACATAATCAAAATGCCCATCTTCAAATACAGCTGGTGCCATATATTGATAAGCAATCCCTTCATATGCCAATACTGCCGGAGTAAGCTGCTCTTGAAAATTCATTGTCTTAATCCGTTCAATATTCTCTGTCGTAATTTTATCATTGCATTTCCACAATTTCTTTAATTCTTCTTCCGTTCTTCCCTGCATCCACCCAAGAATTTCTTCTGCTTTCTCTAAAAATACCGGACTACTCATGGTATCTATGCTGTCAGTATCCACTTTCATCTTCTTTGCAGGTGATAATATTATCTTCATCAGCTTAATTCCTGTAACATTTTTTCCGGATCATCTGCAGCTTTTACTTTGTCATTTGCCTTTATTATGATACCATTCTCATCAATAAGATATGTTGTTCTGACAACTCCCATTGACACTTTTCCATAATTTTTCTTTTCTTTCCATACATCATAAGCCTCAATCACTTTGCGCTCAGTGTCAGATAAAAGTGTAAATGCAAGTCCATATTTTTCCTCAAACTTCTTATGGGATGCAACAGAATCCTTGCTCACACCGAGTACAACAGCTCCCTTTTCACAAATCTGCGGATATCTTTCTGAGAAACCACAAGCCTGCTTTGTACATCCAGATGTATTATCCTTTGGATAAAAATACAGAATTACCTTCTTTCCAAGATATTCGCTTAATTTATGCAATTCTCCATTCTGATCTGGTAATTCAAAATCCGGTGCCTTTGTTCCTACTTCTAACATAACGTTTCCTCCAATCTACACATAAGCTGGTATATTATCTACTCTTACTACAGCTCTAATGTTTCAATTATATTCTTTAATGCGTCTGCTGATTCTTTTAGCTTCAATGCTTCTTCTCCACTAAGATTAATCGGTATATCAGATTCAATTCCGTCTGCACCAACAATAACAGGCATACTTAATACAACATCATCAATCTCATATACTCCATGTATCATGTGCGATACAGGAAGTATTGATTTTTCGTCACGCATAATTACTTCACAGATACGTTTTACTGACATTGCAATTCCATAATATGTCGCATGCTTCTTATTGATAATCTCATAGGCACTGTTTTTGACAGCATCTGCGATTTCCTTCGTATTTTCCTTATGGTTATAATGTCCTCTCATCTCACACATGTCACTAAGCGGAACACCGGATACATTGGCAGATGACCATGCCACAACTTCACTGTCTCCATGCTCTCCTACTATAAATGCATGCACGCTTCGGCTGTCCACTGATAAATGCTGTCCAAGCTTGCTTCTAAGTCTTGCACTGTCAAGAACTGTTCCTGAGCCGATAACTCTCTCCTCCGGAAGTCCTGACAGTTTGATTGCAACCTGTGTCAGAATATCCACAGGATTTGCTACAACCAGAAGGATTCCTCCAAAATCTCTTTTGGTAATTTCCGGAATAATGGACTTAAATATTGCCACATTCTTATTTACCAGATCAAGTCTTGTTTCTCCTGGCTTTTGTCCTGCACCTGCTGATATAATTACAATTGCAGCATCTGCCACATCATCATAATCACCAGCATATATTTTCATTGGGCTGGCAAATGGTATTCCATGACTGATATCCATAGCCTCTCCCTCTGCCTTATTCTTATCCGCATCTATCAAGGCAATTTCAGTGAATAATCCACTCTGCATAAGCGCAAATACAGATGCTGAGCCTACGAATCCGCAGCCTATCATAACTGCCTTTTTTGAATTTGATTTTTTCTTATTCATTCAATCATCCCTTCCTTTTGTTATTCTACAATTCTTTCAAATATGTATTCATTACCTGACGAAATTTCGTCTCTGAATACATAACCAAAACAGTAGGTGTAAGTAGTTTATACAGATTCATAGAATTAATTCTCGCTATGTTCTGTGCTGGTGATACTATAATTTTCATCAATAATGAAATATCTTTTTTAAGTTAAAGATTATTGATTGCCCCAGCCAGTTATTTTGTCTGACTGGGGCATACTTTATTAAAATATAATTGCGTAACAAACAGTT